>Ga0180218_1000047_pt1 | contig 248425 bp, 219 predicted proteins | sample eDN3rd37CKraftBY_FD_151334 | JGI IMG/M metagenome (GOLD analysis project Ga0180218, IMG submission 151334) | Enriched backyard soil microbial communities from Emeryville, California, USA - eDNA 3rd pass 37_C Kraft BY (version 2) (version 2) | ecosystem: Environmental > Terrestrial > Soil >... | reverse complement strand
CGCCGATGAAGATCTGCACGCCCTCGCCGCGCTGCGCCAGCTCCAGCAGGCGCAGCATGGTCTCCTGCGCCTCCAGCCGCTCGAACAGTGCCTGGATCTCCTGCACGCGGGCGAGCTGGTCCACATTCTCCAGCAGCTTCGCCTGGCCCCGCAGGATCAGCGAGCCGCCGCCGCCGGCCCAGGTGGCGAGACCCGACTCGATCATCTGCTGCGTCAGCGTGTCGAGCGTCGTGCGGTTGGCCTGGATCTCCTGCGCGACGGTGCTGCGCGCCTCCTCCAGCGTACGGCCGGACAGCCGGGCATTGAGGAAGTTGGAGGCCTGGGTGAAGGCGCTGGCCGGCAGGCCGGGCGGCACGTCGATGACGCGGTTCTCCACCTGCCCATGCGCGTTCACCAGCACCACCAGCGCCCGGCCGGAAGAGAGCGAGACGAACTCGATGTGGCGAATCGCTGCCTCGGTCTTGGGCGCCACCACCAGCCCGGCGGCGCCGGCCAGGCCCGAGAGCATCTGCCCGGCCTCGGAGAGGGTTTCCTCGACGCTGCGGCCGGCGGCGGCGCAGCGCGCGGTGATCGCCTCGCGCTCCTGCTCCGTCAGGTCGCCGAACTCCAGCAGCCCGTCCACGAAGAGCCGCAGCCCCTGTTCGGTGGGCAGCCGCCCGGCCGAGGTGTGCGGCGCGTAGAGCAGCCCGGCTTCCTCCAAGTCGGCCATCGCGTTTCGAATTGTTGCCGGGGAAAGCGCCTGTGGCAGGCGCCGCGAGAGGGTGCGCGAGCCGACCGGCTCGCCCGTCTCGACATAGAGCTCCACCACCTGGCGGAGAATGGCCGCGCCCCGGCTGTTCAGCCCGGGCAGGGCCGTGGCGCCGGCGCGCCGTCCGGTGAACAGGGGAGAGGGGCCTCTGGCCAAGAGTCTTGCTCCTTTGCTTTGCCGCCCGCGTAAGGGGCTTCAGGCGCGCCCGGTGGGGACCTTCGCGCCGCGCTGCCGTAATCTTGTCACGCGCGGACACATCCTGGCCACGAACGCGTTGCATCCCTTCGTAATGGTGTGCCGCAGGGCGCAGACAAGCGCGGAGGGGCTCATGACGGATATTCCGGGAACCCGGCTCTGGCCATTGGCGCTAATGGGCTGGCTGGCGGCGATCCCGCCCTTGCCGAACGATGCCGAGGCGCGGGCGGTGCCGGTGCAGGACGAGGAAGGCCAGGACCGCTGCGGCGGCCATCCGCCGCAGGAGCGGGTCGCTTGGCTGCAGGCCGCCCGTGCCCGCTATGCCGCCCTCCCACCCGAGGAACGTGACCGCCTGCGCCAGGAGCGCCGCGCCGCGCGCGCGGAGGGAGTGCGGCGGGGATGAACAACCCGGTGCTCTCCGGCTTCCTCCTGGTACTGCTGCTCTTCGCCTCCGGCGCGACCCTGGCGGGGCTGTTGCTGGACCGTGCCACGCGGCATCCCGGCATGACGGCGGGGCTGGTGGTGGTGGCGATGATCGGCCTGTCCTGGGGTGGGCTGGTGCTGCTGGGCGACTGACCGGGATTCCCCGAATGGTGGGGTCCGGGTGACACTGTCACCCCGGCGGGGGTCTCAAGGGACCAATGGGGGCAGCGCCCCCTGGCGCCGCGCGAAATCAATCGCTCCGCTTAGGTGATAGAGGCTGCTGGCCGGCGCCGGCTCCTCGCTGAGGGTTCCATCCGGCAGGCGGCGTTCGTGCCAGAGCCCGTCCGGGCGCAGATAGGCCGCCAGCACGTTTCGGGCCTCCACGAAGTCCCGCGGCAGGGCAGCGCGCCGCAGCGCGGCCGATTTCAGCCGCTCCGTCTGCGGCCAGAGACGGCTTCCGCCGGGCAGGGGTGTGCCGTCGCTTTCCACCTGATCGCGCAGCGCGCGCGTCGCCGGGTCATGCCCATGCTCGTCCACGAAGCGCTGCAGCGCCGCGGCTTCCTCCGGGGCGGCATGGCTGCCGGCGAGGCGGGCGTGCCGGTCCAGCAGCCAGACCCATTCGCAATGGTGGCCGGGCTCGACGGCACGGGGCTCCGCCAGCGGCACCAGATCATCGCTGTAGAATTCCGGCAGGCTGCCGCTGCGGGGCTGGAACAGCCTTTGCCGGAACAGCGCCACCAGCCGCGTGGCGCCGGCCAGGAAGCTGTCCTCGCCGAAGGCCTCAGCAGCCGCGAGGCGCGCTTCCAGCAGGTGCATATGCGGGTTCTGGCGGCGCGGCAGGGCGGGGGGCAGGCTCTCCAGATAGCCGCCCTCGGCATGGGTCATGTGGTGTTCGATGAAGGTGTCAAGCGCCAGCGCCGCGCGCCGCAGCGGCCCGGAAGGCAGCACGGCGGTGGCAGCCGAAAGGGCGAGCAGGACGAAGGCATGGTCGTAGAGGTCGCGCCGGTCGTCGAGCACCGTGCCGTCCAGCGCGAAGCGCCAGGCATAGCCGCCCTCCGGCAGGGCGGCGTGGCGGCGCAGGAAGGCGATGCCCAGTTCCACCGCTTCGGCGGCGCGGGGCAGGCCATGCCGGTGCGCCAGGCTGAAGCTGAAGACCTGCCGGGTGACGACGCGCAGGCGCCGGAACTCCGCCGGGCAGCGCAGGCTGTGCAGGTCGAGCGATTCGTGGAAGGCGCCCGCCTGCCAGTCCACCCCATGCGAAAGCCAGAGCGGCCAGGCCCGCCCGGTCAGCCAGGACCAGAGATCGTTTTGCACGAAAACCGCGTTACGACGGGGAAGGCGGGGGAGACAAGGCTGGGGGAATGAATTCCCCCAGACCCCCTTCTTTTTTCTTCGAGTTTTCAGCGCAGGCGGCCGGCGCGGCACCAACCGGGTGAAAAAGAATTCTCCCCGAACTCTCTCTTATTCTTTTCAGTTTTGTTGCGCTGACGGGGATCGCTCACGCCGGGGCTGAAGCAGCCCCGGCGACTGCGGCCGGCAAGGCGGCGAGGAGCCGCCCTTGTCAGGGGCACGACCGGAAACTTGCAAAAGAACGAGGGGATTTGGGGGTGTTGTCCGAGGCAGTGCCTCGGACCCCCCAACTCATTCGGGGCAGGGCTTACGCCGCCTCGCTCTCCGCGCGGCGGGCGTGCTTCTTGCGCTCATGCGGATCGAGGTAGCGCTTGCGCAGGCGCACGGCAGACGGCGTCACCTCCACCAGCTCGTCATCCTCGATATAGGCGATCGCCTGCTCCAGCGACATGCGGCGCGGCGGCGTCAGGAGAAGCGCCTCATCCTTGCCGGCGGCGCGGATGTTGGTGAGCTTCTTCTCCTTGATCGGGTTCACCTCGAGGTCGTTCTCGCGCGAGTGCTCGCCGAGAATCATGCCGACATAGACCTTGGCACCCGGATCGACGAAGAGCGTGCCGCGCTCCTGCAGCGAGAAGAGCGAGTACTGCACCGCCTCGCCATCCGAGTTGGAGATCAGCGAACCCTTCACCCGGCCCTCGATCGGCCCGGCCCAGGGCTGATAGCCCAGGAATAGCCGATTCATCATGCCGGTGCCCCGCGTGTCGGTCAGGAACTCGCCGTGGTAGCCGATCAGGCCGCGCGAGGGGATGTGGAAGGTGAGCCGCACCTTGCCGCCGCCGGAGGGGCGCATGTCCTGCATCATGCCCTTGCGCAGCGACATCTTCTCGACGACGACGCCGGAGAACTCCTCATCGACGTCGATGACCGCCTCCTCGAAGGGCTCCTCACGCTCGCCCGTCTCCGGATTGGTCTGGGTCAGCACGCGCGGGCGGCCGATGGTCAGCTCGAAGCCCTCGCGGCGCATGGTCTCGATCAGCACGCCGAGCTGCAGCTCGCCACGGCCGGCGACCTCGAAGCTGTCCGCCTCCTCGCTGTCCTTCACGCGGATGGCGACGTTGCCCTCCGTCTCCTTGTAGAGGCGGTCGCGGATCTGGCGGGAGGTGACCTTCTTGCCCTCGCGGCCGCCGAGCGGGCCGTCATTGATGCGGAAGGTCATGCTCAGCGTCGGCGGGTCGATGGGGATCGCCGGCAGCGGCTCGGCCACCTCAGGGGCGGCGATGGTGTCGGGGATGGTCGCGTCGGACAGGCCGGCAATGGCGCAGATGTCGCCCGCCTGCACTTCGTCCACCGGCACGCGGTCCAGGCCGGAGAAGGTCATCAGCTTGGTCAGGCGACCGGTCTCGACCACCGTGCCGTCCTGGCGCAGCACGCGCACCGGCATGTTGGTCTTGGCGACGCCCTGCTCGATGCGGCCGGTGAGCACGCGGCCGAGGAAGTTGTCCGCCTCCAGGATGGTGGCGTTCATCGCGAAGGGCTTGTCCAGCTCGACCTTCGGCGCCGGCACATGGCTCAGGATCAGGTCGAACATCGGCGCCAGGTCCTTGCGGGGACCATCGAGCGTCGTGTCGGCCCAGCCCTGGCGGCCAGAGGCAAAGAGGGTGTGGAAGTCGAGCTGCTCATCGGAGGCGCCGAGGGCGGCGAAGAGGTCGAAGACCTCGTTCAGTACCTCGTCGGCGCGGGCGTCCTGGCGGTCCACCTTGTTGATGACGACGATCGGCTTCAGGCCGCGCGCCAGCGCCTTGGTCAGCACGAACTTGGTCTGCGGCAGCGGGCCTTCGGCGGCATCGCAGAGCACGATGGCGCCATCGACCATGGAGAGGATGCGCTCCACCTCGCCGCCGAAATCGGCGTGGCCGGGCGTGTCCACGATGTTGATCTTCACGCCCTTCCACTCGACGGCGGTGGACTTGGCGAGGATGGTGATGCCGCGCTCACGCTCTAGGTCGTTGCGGTCCATGGCACGCTCGGCGACGGCCTGGTGGGCGCGGAAGGCGCCGGCCTGCTTCAGCAGGTTGTCGACCAGCGTGGTCTTGCCATGGTCGACGTGGGCGATGATAGCGACGTTGCGCAATTCCATACGGCGGGCAGTCCCGGGGCTGCGCCGCCTGCGCACACAGCCCGGCGACTCTTCCGCAGGGGTGCGGCGAGGTTCGGGCAGGGCTGGCCGGGCGGCTTGTTGCGCTGCACAGATAAGATGCCTCCACGCAAAAAGCGAGCCTTTCGCGCAAGATCACCCCGGCGAGGCGCGCAGGGCTGCCCCGCCGCCAAGTTCAGAGGTGCCGGGCTCAGAGATGATAGACCGCCGATCGGGCGCCGCTGAAGGGCCGCCGGGGGTCGAAGCGCTCCACCGCGCAAAGATGCATCGCCTGGTGCATGGCGGGGGCCAGGCCGTCCGGCGCCGCGTCCTCCCCGGTCTGGGGCGTCGTGGCGGGGCGCCAGGCCACCCGGGACGGCATGTAGGAGCGGAACAGGGGGGCGATGTCGGCGCAGCCGGGAGCTGCGGCGAGGTCGGTCTCCAGCGAGACCCGCTGGAAGGCAGGCGCGGGGCCGGAGCGGAGGGCGGGCGATGCGGGGGTCATCGTAGCCGTGCCGATTGCCAGAAGACCCGCCGCCATGAGGGGGAACATGAGTGTCGGGCGCATGCGAAAAGAACGAGTCCCATGCTGCATTGTTTCCAAGCGGTCTTGCAGCGCGCCCAACACAAAAGATTTTAAGAAACCGGCGGGCCTGCTGCCCGCTTCGCGTGCCAGCATCCGAAATCCGCCGAGGAGGCCCCGATGAGCGACACTCCCAGGGAAGATGACAATGGCGCCGAGGTCGATCTGGGCGTCAGCTTCGAGACCATCGCCACCGTGGTGGATCACCTCCGCGCCATCCAGGAGAACGAGGACAGCGACGAGTTCGATACCGACGACGAGGATGGCAGCGAGACCGAGCAGGATTTCGACGCGGACACCCTTGCCGCCTTCATCGACGAGCTGAACGAGGACGAGCAGGCCGCGCTGGTGGCCCTCGCCTGGGTCGGGCGGGGCGACTACGAGCCGGAGGAATGGGGCGAGGCCCTGCGCCTGGCCAAGGAGCGGGGCGCCGGCACCGATACCGCCGCCTATCTGCTCGGCATGGACATGGCGGGCGACCTGCTGGCGGAAGGATTGGCCGCCTTCGGCATCTCGGTGGAGGACATCGAGCGCTGAGGCGCCTCCCGATCGGCCGGGCGCGAGCCACCCAGGCTTTCCGGCCTGGATGGCGGCGCCTCAGGCCCTTTCGAGCACCGGCCCCGGCAGGCCGGCGATCTCGCGGATCAGCTTGCGCCGCACCGCCGCGCCGAAGCTCTCGAAATCCTCCGCCGCCACGACGAAGGCGCCGGGGCCGCCGATCACCGCCTCGGCATAGTACCGGTCCAGCGGCAGGGCGGGGCGGCGGCCGAAGGTCGGACGGTCGTTCATGATCGGCAGGCCGTTGATGACGATACCCTGCGCCACCACGGCGTCCCGCGCGCCTTCCACGGGGGGGCCGGAATTGTTGACGCCGTCCCCGGAGACGTCGATCACCTGCCGTATCCCCTCGAAGGGAGCCTCGGCCAGCATCCGCGCGCTGAAGGTGATGGCGTTGGAGATCGAGGTCCAGGAGAGGGAGGCGCGCGGCGCCTCGGCCAGGGCGCTGGCCCAGCTCTCCGCGTCGCGGGGGGTGGCGATCCGCTTCCACGGCAACAGTTGTCGCTGGAACTCGGCCCCCGACCATTCGACATAGGTGACGCCGATGGCGCCGATCATGCCGCCCTGCACCGCCTCCATCACCTTCGGGTCGGTCATGGCGGCACGATAGCCTTCCCGCTGCAGCCGGGCTTCGTCCTCATCCACTGAGCGGGATACGTCCACCGCCAGGACCAGGAGCACATCCACCGCTTCCGCCGCGAGGAGGGGGCCGGGGAGCATCCATCCGGCCGCCGCCGCCAGGCCACCCGCCATCAGCAAGGAACGTCGCCGCATCGGTCCCTCCTGCCTCTTCCAGAGGTCAGAAAAGCCGCTCTACAGGGAAGTGCTGCAACCGTTGCGAGCACAATATTGTGCGGATGTCGATTCGTTCCGGCTGGGCCCAACTTCCGGCGGAAGGCCGGGGGGAGGAATTCCCCCGGACCCCCATCTTTTTTCTGCAAGTTGCCGCGGGGTCCGGGGTGGCCGTTGCCACCCCGGCAGGGGTTTCCAAAGGGGGCGGCGCCCCCTTTGGCCCCGGCTAAGGCAATTCGTCCAGCCGCTGCCGCAGCAGCCCGCGCCAGGGCGATTCGGTCGGCAACTCGGCCATCAGCGCGTTCCAGGTCCGCCGCGCCGCCTCCGGCCGCCCGGCCTGTGCCTCGGCCATGCCGCGCAGGAAGCGCAGTTGCGGCGATTTCGGTTCGGTGGCCAGGGCGCGGTCCAGCAGCGCCCTCGCCGCGTCGAACTGGCCCAGCTCGATCCGCACCGCCGCCAGCTCGGCGGCCAGTTCCGGGTCGAAGCGGCTGGCCAGGGCGTGTTCCCAGGCCTCGGCCGCCGCGGGAAGCTGGCCGCGCCCGCGCTGCGCATTACCGAGCAGGATCCAGCCCTGCCGCGCGGCCTCGCTGCCCGGCGGGACCTGCTCCAGCCGGGCGCGGAGCTGGGCCAGCAGCGTCTCGTCCCGCGCGGCCGCCGCCGCGCGCTCGCTGAAGGTGGCGGCGGGGATGTTCGGGTGCCCGCCCCAGAGATAGACGCCCAGGCCCAGCGCGGGGATCAGGAAGAGCGAGGCGGCCAGCAGCGCCGTGCCGCGCCCGGCGCGCGGGCCGGGGGCGTTGTCCGGTGCGGCGAGCAGCCGGCGCTGCACCTCCAGCACGGCGGCGCGGTGGGCGCTTTCCTCCAGCCGGCCGGCGGCGCGCTCGCGCTCCAGTTCGTCGAGCTGGGCGCGATAGAGGGCGAGGTCGGCCTCGCGCCGGCCGGTCAGCCGCGCCGGGCGGAACAGGGTGAGGGCGAGCGGCGCCAGGGCGAGCGCCGCCAGGGCCAGGAACAGCAGCCAGATCATCGCGCCGCGTCTTTCTCCAGCGCCGCCAGGCGCGCCTGTTCCTCGGCCGAGAGCGGGGGCGGTTCGGAAGCCGCGCCGCGCCGGCGCAGCAGCAGGATGGCGACGAGGCCCCCGCCAAGCGCCAGCACCGGCATGCCCCAGAGGGCTGCCGTCAGCAGGGTGAAGGGGGGCCGCAGCAACACGAAATCGCCGTAGCGGTCATGGATGTAGTCGATCACGGCGGCATCGCTGTCGCCCGCCGCCACCCGCTCGCGCACGATGCGCCGCAGGTCGCGCGCCAGATCGGCGTGGCTGTCCTCGATGGATTCGTTCTGGCAGACCAGGCAGCGCAGCTCGCGCCCGATCGCCCGCGCGCGCTGCTCCTGGGCCGGGTCGGGCAGCATCTCGGAGGGCGAGCTGACGGCGAGCGCCAGCGGTACCCAGGCGCCGACCAGCAGCACCAGCGTGAGCAACAGCCGACGCATCAGGCGTAGTGCCGCAGCAGGGCGCGGACGTCCTGCTCCAGCACCTCCGGCGTGATCGGCCCCGCCCAGCGCCAGCGGACGACGCCCTTGCGATCGATGAAATAGCTCTCCGGCACGCCGTAGACGCCCCAGTCGATCGCCACGCGGCCGGGGTCGTCCCGCCCGAGCCGCTGGAAGGGATTGCCGTGGCGCGTCAGGAACGCCATCGCGGCCTCCGGCTTGTCCTTGTAGTTGATGCCGTAGAGCGCCACGCCCTCGCGCTTCAGGCGCATCAGCTGCGGGTGCTCGACCACGCAGGGCACGCACCAGCTCGCCCAGAAATTGACGAGGATCGGGCCTTCGAGGTTCTGCAGGTCGGTGCTGGCGAGCGGCGGAAGGCCTGCGCCCTCCAGCGGCGGCAGGCTGAATTCGGGCGGGGTGCGGCCGACCAGGACCGAAGGCACGCCATGCGGGTCATAGGTGCCGGTGCCGAGGCCGCGTAGCATGGCATAGAAGCCGACGCCGCCAGCCGCCGCGATGCCCAGAGGGGCCAGCATCAGCATGCGACGGGAGGTTATCGGCATGAGCGGACTCCGGAAGCAAAAGGCTGGGGGAAGGAATTCCCCCAGACCCCCATCTTCTTTTTTTCAGTTTTCAGCGCCCGCTTGCCGCAGGCGCCCACCAGAACTGGTAGAAAAAAGATAGGGGGCTCGGGGGGAATTCTTTCCCCCCGACCTTTTTCGGCCGCCCTCATGCCGTCGCCCTCGCTGCAGCGCGGGGTGCGGGCGCCGCCACGCGAATGCGCCGGTCGGTGAGGGAGAGCGCGCCGCCAAGCGCCATGATGCCGCCGCCGAACCAGATCCAGGGCGCCAGCGGGTTATAGTGCAGGCGCAGCACGGCGGCGCCGTCCTGTTCCTCGCCCATGACGGCATAAAGGTCGGCGAAGAGGGTGGTGTGGATGGCCGCCTCGGTGGTGGTGGTGCGGCCGGTCGGGAAGAAGCGCCGCTCCGGCGTCAGCACGGTGACGACCGCGCCATCCCGCAGCACGGTGACGGTGGCGCGGCGGGCCGACCAGTTGGGGCCGACCGCGTCGGCGACCTTGTCCAGCCGCCATTCGTAGCCGGCGAGCGAAAGGCTCTGGCCCGGCTGCACGGCAGCGAGCCGGTCGGTGGCCAGGCCCATGCCGGCAATGCCGAGGACCGAGACGCCGAGCCCGGCATGCGCCAGCGCCCCGCCCCAGGCGGCACGCGGCAGGCCCCGTGCACGGCTCCAGGCGGCGGCGGGGCGGCGGAACAGGCCGATGCGGTCGATGATGTCGGCGGCGGCGCCGCAAATCAGCCAGAGGCCGCCGCCGATACCGAGTGCCGGGCCGATGGCCCAGCCCGACAGCGCCAGCACCAGCGCCACGCCCGCGGCGGCGATCGTTACGGCCCACCAGAGGCGCTGCAGCACCGGCCAGAGCCTCGCCCGCTTCCAGGGCAGCAGTGGCCCGGCCGCCATGCCCAGGATCAGCGGCACGGCGAGCGGCAGCAGGGCGGTGTTGAAGAAGGGCGGGCCGACCGAGATCTTCTGCTGGAAGAGCAGGTCGGCGAACATGGGCCAGAGCGTGCCGCTCAGCACTACGGCGGCCATGGAGCAGAGCAGCAGGTTGTTCAGCACGAGGCCGCCCTCGCGGGAGAGGGGCGCGAACATGCCGGTGGGCGCCATGGAGGGCGCGCGCCAGGCGAAGAGGGCGAAGCTGCCGCCGACATAGAAAAGCAGCAGGCCGAGGATGAAGACGCCGCGCGCGGGGTCGTTGGCGAAGGCATGCACCGAGTTCAGCACGCCCGAGCGCACCAGGAAGGTGCCAAGCAGCGAGAAGCCGAAGGCCAGCAGCGCCAGCAGCACCGACCAGACCTTCAGCGCCTCCCGCTTCTCCACCACGATGGCGGAGTGCAGCAGCGCGGTGCCGGCCAGCCAGGGCAGGAGGGAAGCGTTCTCCACCGGATCCCAGAACCAGTAGCCGCCCCAGCCCAGCTCGTAATAGGACCAGTAGGAGCCGAGGGTGATGCCGAGCGTCAGGAAGCACCAGGAGCCGAGCGCCCAGGGCCGCACCCAGCGGCCCCAGGCGGCGTCCACCCGGCCCTCGATCAGCGCGGCGACGGCGAAGGCGAAGGTGACGGCATAGCCGACATAGCCGAGGTAGAGCATCGGCGGGTGGAAGGCGAGGCCGGGGTCCTGCAGCACGGGGTTGAGGCCCTGCCCGTCCGGCGCTGGCGGCCAGACGCGGCCGAAGGGGTTGGAGGTGGCCAGGATGAAGACGAGGAAGCCCACCGCCACCAGCCCCAGCACGCCGAGCACACGGGCACGCAGCGCGCCGGGCAGGTCGCGGCCGAAGGCGGCCACGGCGCCGCCGCAGAGCGCCAGGATCATTACCCAGAGCAGCATCGAGCCCTCGTGGTTGCCCCAGGCGCCGGCCACCTTGTAGAGCAGCGGCTTGGCCGAGTGGCTGTTCTGCACGACGGAAATGACGCTGGTGTCGTTCACCACGAAGGCGGTGACGAGGGCGAGGAAGGCGGCGCCGCAGGCCAGCAGGTGCCCCACCGCCAGCGGCCCGGCGGCAGCCATCAGCCGGGCCTCGTTGCGGGCGGCGCCGAGGATTGGCAGCACCGTCTGCGCCAGGGCGAGCGCGAGCGCCAGCGCCAGGGCGAAATGGCCGAATTCGCCGATCATGGGCGCTCCTCAGGTTCCGGGGCGGGTGGGCGCGGCGGGGGCGGCCGCCGGCTCCAGGGTGTTCCAGGAGGCCGCCGGCGGCGGCGCGCCCTTGGCCGGGTCCCAATGGCCGGTGCGCTTCAGCGCGTCGGCGACCTCGGGCGGCATGTAGGTCTCGTCATGCCGGGCCAGCACCTCGCTGGCGCGGAACAGGCCGTCCGGGCCCAGCTTGCCCAGCGCCACCACGCCCTGGCCCTCGCGGAACAGGTCCGGCAGCACGCCGACATAGGTCACGGGGATGGTGGCGGGGCCGTCGGTGACGCGGAAGCGCGCCTCGGGCTTGCCGTCGGAAGTCCGGCCGCGCTCCAGGCTGCCGGCCTCCACCAGGCCGCCGAGGCGGAAGGCGCGCTCGGGGCCGGGATGCTTCGCGGCGATGTCGCTCGGCGCCAGGAAGAAGACGAGGTTGTCCTGGAAGGCGGTGAGGGCCAGCGCCGTCGCCGTGCCGAGACCGAGCCCGGCCAGCACCACGATCCACAGCCGCCGCCGCTTGCGCGAGAGCTTCACCCCTGCCTCCTTTCCCGCGGGCCGAGCAGCGCGAGGCGCCGCTTCGCCGCCGCGTGCCGCCGTGCCGCCAGCGCCGCCATGATGCCGAAGCCGAGGGCCGTGAGCGCCCAGGAGATGACCACGTGCCACCAGTGTTCCGTCATGCCGGCCTCCCCTTCCGGGGTGCGCTGACCTGTCGCGCCCAGGGCATGGTGGCGGGCGGCGTCATGCGCCCACCTCGTGCCGGCGCGCCTGCGCCAGCTGTAGTTGGCGGACGCGCTTCTCCATCACCGCGGCGCGGGTGCGGGCCAACACCAGGGCGACGAAGGCCAGGGTGAAGCCGACCGCGCAGATCAGCAGGGGATAGAGCATCTCCACATGCATCGCCGGCCCGCCCAGGCGTACCACGGAGGCCGACTGGTGCAGCGTGTTGAACCAGTCCACCGACCACTTGATGACCGGCAGGTTCACCGCCCCGATCAGCGCCAGGATGGCGCCGGCGCGGGCGCCGCGCTCCTCCTCGTCGAAGGCGCGCACCAGGGCGGCATGGCCGACCCAGAGGAAGAACAGCACCAGCACCGAGGTCATCCGCGCGTCCCAGGCCCACCAGGTGCCCCACATCGGCCGCCCCCAGAGGCTGCCGGTGGCAAGGCAGAGCGCCGTCACCATGGCGCCGGCCGGGGAGAGCTCGCGCGCCGCGAGATCGGCCAGGGGGTGGCGCCAGACCAGCGAGAGCAGCGAGGCCACGGCGAGACCGGCATAGCCCGCCATGGAGAGCCAGGCCATCGGGACATGCACATACATGATGCGCACCGTCTCGCCCTGCTGCCAGTCGGGTGGCGAGAAGACCAGCGCCCAGGTGGCGCCGACCGCCAGCACGACCAGCGCCACGCCCCAGAGCCAGGGCAGCAGGCGGTCGGTCAGCCGCAGGAAGCGGCCTGGATTGGCGAAGCGGTGCAGCCCGCCTCCCGCGCGGGGGGCGGTCATGGCGGCAGGACGGAGGCGGGGTTGGGGGGTGCTCACGCGGCGCAAACTAGGCCCTCGCGGCGTCGGATTGAAGCCATCGCCGCACGCGGTTACGTCATGCAACAGCCGCGCGCGGAGCGGTTCCGCCGCCGCCACGCAGAAGGAAGCCTGACCATGCTGTTCGCCTTCATCTACGAGGACAAGCCGGGCGCGCTGGAGCAGCGGGCCGCGACCCGCCCCGCGCATCTTGAGTATCTCTCCGCCCGGGCGGCCTCCGTCGTGCAGGGCGGCGCCATGCTGGATGCCGAGGGCAAGCCCTGTGGCAGCCTGATCCTGGCCGAGCTGCCCGACCTGGCCGCCGCCGAGAAGATGGCCGCCGAGGACCCCTACATGAAGGCCGGCCTGTTCCAGCGCGTCACCGTGCGCGCCTTCCGCCAGGTCTTCGCCGACGGCAAGCAGGTCGGCGGCTGAGGCGTGGCCTTGGCCTACTGGCTGGTCAAGAGCGAGCCGGACGCCTTCTCCTGGGAAGACCAGGTGGCGAACGGCACCGAGCCTTGGACCGGCGTCCGCAATGCCCTGGCGGCGAAGCACCTGCGCGCCATGCGGACCGGCGATCACGCCTTCTTCTACCATTCCAATGTGGGGAAGGAGATCGTGGGCGTGGTCGAGGTGGCGCGCGAGGCCTATCCCGACCCGACCGAGGTGGTGGCCGAGGGCAAGGCGCCGCGCTGGTGCTGCGTGGACATGCGCGCGGTGGGGCCGATGCCCCGGCCGGTGACGCTGGCGGCCATCAAGGCTGAGCCGGCCCTGGCGGAGCTGGCGCTGATCCGTCAGTCCCGCCTCTCGGTGATGCCGGTCTCGGCGGAGCACTGGGCGCTGCTCTGCCGGATGGGGGGCTGGGCGGCGGGATAGGGCGAGAACCCGATCAGGAGCCGCCGCCTGAAACCCGGAGCGGGTCTTCGTTGCGCGATGCGGTCGGGTCGTGCCTCTCTTTACCCAGGGGCGCGACCCATCTGTGCCGGTGCTCGCTGTAGACCGCCTGCTCGGGAGCAGGGAACCGAGGATCCGCGAAGCAGCCGACCGCGACCGCGACGAAGGCGGATTTCCGGGACGGGTACCAGAACACCGTGGATGCGCATGTCCCGCAGAAGTGGAACACGATCGGGAAGCCGCTGTCGGAACTGCGCCGATATGGCTTTGAAGTTCCGATGACTTCGGTCGATTTCGCTTCGAAGAAGGCGGCGATCCCGAAGGCACTGCCGGTCCGCCGCTGGCAGGCCAGGCAATGGCACACGGAAACCTTCGCGGGCTCACCGGTGCAGCGGATCTGAAGCTGGCCGCAGTCGCAGCGCGCTACCCACTCCATCGTGGTTCCCTCCTCCGGGTCATGAAGAGGGTAGGCCAGTTCGCGGCAGCCGGGGAACAGGTTCGGCCACCCGCTTGGCATTGCTAGAGCTTTTGCCGTGAGCCGGGGCGAACGGAAGAGGTTTAGCGCCCGCCGAACCAGGGGGTGCGACCGCGCCGGAAATCGGGCCGCGCCGCTGGGTCCGGCGGCTGCTCCTGCAGGAAGGGCATGGGGTCGATATAGATCTGCACGCCATTCTCCGGGGAGGAGGAGGCGCCCGGCTGACCGCGCCGCCGGCGGAAGTCGCGTTCTATGTCCTCGCGCCCGAGATAGCGGCCCTCCTGGTCGTAGTACCGCCGCACGCCGCCCCCGGCGGAGCGCTGGGAGCGGCCCTCATAACGGCCCCGAGGGTCGTAATGAAAGGTTTCGTCCCCCTGCCGCTCGCTCTGGCCGAGATAGCGGCCGTGGCCGTCGAAATCGGGCCGGAACTGCGCGCGGGCTGGCATGGCCAGGCCCAGCAGCAGCCCCAGCGCCAGGGCGTGGCATCCCAGTCTTCGCATCCGTGCCTCCCTCCGCTCGGACAAGCTGCGCGCGGCCGATGAAGGAAGGATGAAGCCTTGGGGCGTGGCGGTAGGTCCCAGAGCCCCTGTGGGGGAATTCGGGCCTGTCCTCAAATGCCGCAGGGGCAGGAACCGGGGGAGAATGAATTCTCCCCCGGACCCCCTCTTCTTTTTTTCTGTCAGTTTTTTGTTGCATGGACGGCGCGGGCTCACGCCGGGGCTGAGGCAGCCCCGGCGACTGCGGCGAGCGGAACCGTCCTTGCCACCGGCGTGACCGAAAACTTGCAGAAGAAGGAGGGGGTTTGGGGGAGTTCACTCCCCCAACCTTTCTCTCCCCCTTATTCGAGGACAGGGCTCGATTCCCCCCCGGCCTTGCTTGCCTTCCGGCTGCGCCTGCGCCATCCGCAGGAGATGAGCGATGCACGCGCCCTGTGCCGGCTGGACGATATCCCCGACGGGCAGGCCCGCGGCTTCCCGGGGCCGGAGGGCAGCTTCATCGGGCTGCTGGCGGTGCGCCGGGGGCAACGGGTCTTCGTCTATGTGAATGTCTGCCCGCATGTCGGGGTGCCGCTGGAGATGATGCCGCACCGCTTCCTCGACGGCGCGGGGCGGATGATCATCTGCGCCGTGCATGGCGCGCGCTTCCGCATTGAGGATGGCTTCTGCGTCTCCGGCCCTTGCGCTGGGGACAGCCTGGAGGCAGTGGAGACACGGATCGATGCCGAGGGCACCGTCTGGGTGCCGGCGGATGCGGGCGCCTGAAACCGGCTGTCCTGCATGGCACTTGACGTATGTCAGGGCGCCTTGGCCCAATACGCGCTGAAGACGCGGCGCGCCGCCACATGGGCGGGAAGCGGAGCGGGGAGGAACGAGACATGCCCGATGATGCGCTGATCACGGTGAAGCCCGAGCTGGCGCAGGGCGCCAAGGTGGATGCCGCGCGCTACCGAACCATGTCGGCCGAGGCCCTGCGCGACCCGGAGGGCTTCTGGCGCGAGGAGGCGAAGCGCATCGCCTGGATGACGCCGCCGACGAAGATCAAGAACACCAGCTTCACCGGCGACGTCTCCATCAAGTGGTTCGAGGACGGCGTGCTGAACGCCTCCGTCTCCTGCCTCGACCGGCACCTGGAGAGCCGCGGCGACGCGGTGGCGATCATCTGGGAAGGTGACGACCCGAACACCGACGCCAAGGTCACCTATCGCGATCTGCACGAGCGGGTCTGCCGCCTGGCCAGCGCCATGAAGGCGCTCGGCGTCAAGAAGGGCGACCGCGTCACGCTCTACCTGCCGATGATCGTCGAGGCGACGGTGGCCATGCTGGCCTGTGCCCGCATCGGCGCGGTGCATTCGGTGGTCTTCGGCGGCTTCAGCCCGGACAGCCTCGCCTCCCGCATCCAGGACTGCGAGAGCACGCTGCTGATCACCGCCGACGAGGGGCGCCGCGGCGGCCGCAAGGTGCCGCTCAAGACCAATGCCGACGAGGCGCTGAAGTCCTGCCCCACGGTGAAGGACGTCATCGTGGTGCGGAACACCGGCGGCGACGTGCCGATGCAGGACGGGCGGGACTGCTGGTACCACGAGATCTGCGCCGAGGCCTCGCCGCACTGCGAGCCGGAGCCGATGAACGCGGAGGACCCGCTGTTCATCCTCTACACCTCCGGCTCCACCGGCAAGCCGAAGGGCGTGTTGCACACCACCGGCGGCTATCTGGTCTGGGCCAGCTTCACCCATGAGCTGGTCTTCGATTACCGCCCCGGCGAGGTGTTCTGGTGCACCGCCGATGTCGGCTGGGTCACCGGCCACACCTATATCGTCTATGGCCCGCTGGCGAACGGCGCGACGACGCTGATGTTCGAGGGCGTGCCGAACTGGCCAGGCATCGACCGCTGCTGGCAGGTGGTGGACAAGCACCAGGTCAATATCTTCTACACCGCGCCGACCGCCATCCGCTCGCTGATGCGCGAGGGCGAGGCGCCGGTGAAGAAGTGGTCCCGCAAGTCGCTGCGCGTTCTTGGCAGCGTCGGCGAGCCGATCAACCCCGAGGCCTGGCTCTGGTACTACCGCACGGTCGGCGACAGCCGCCTGCCGGTGGTGGACACCTGGTGGCAGACCGAGACGGGCGGCATCCTGATCTCGCCGCTGCCCTTCGCGGTGGACCAGAAGCCGGGCTCCGCCACCCTGCCGCTGCCCGGTGTGCAGCCGGCGCTGGTGGATGGCGATGGCAAGATCCTGGAGGGCGCCACCGAGGGCAACCTCGTGCTGCTCGATTCCTGGCCGGGGCAGATGCGCACCGTCTTCCGCGACCATGAGCGCTTCATCCAGACCTATTTCTCCACCTTCCCTGGCCGCTACTTCACCGGCGACGGCGCCCGGCGCGACGCCGACGGCTACTACTGGATCACCGGCCGGGTGGATGACGTGCTGAACGTCTCCGGTCACCGTATGGGCACGGCGGAGATCGAGAGCGCCCTGGTGGCCCATCCCAAGGTGGCCGAGGCCGCGGTGGTCGGCATGCCGCACGAGATGAAGGGACAGGGCATCTACTGCTACGTGACACTGAAGGCGGGCGAGGAGCCCTCCGACGCGCTGCGCAAGGAACTGGTGGCCTGGGTGCGCAAGGAGATCGGCCCGATCGCCGCGCCGGACGTGATCCAGTGGGCGCCCAGCCTGCCGAAGACCCGCTCGGGTAAGATCATGCGCCGCATCCTGCGCAAGATCGCCGCCAACGAGACCGACAGCCTGGGCGATACCTCGACGCTCGCCGACCCGACCGTGGTGCAGGAACTGGTCAGCAACCGCGTGGGGTGACGGGGGTAAAAAAAGCCGGGGGAGAATGAATTCTCCCCCCGGACCCCCCTCTTCTTTTTTCTGCCAGTTTGGTCGCGCGGGTGGCGCGCGCCCGCGCCGGGGCTGAAGCAGCCTCGGCGGCCGCGGCGAAGAAGCCGTCCTGGCCACTGGTATGACCGAAAACTGGCAGAAGAAGGAGAAGGTTGGGGGAGTTCACTCCCCCAACCTTCTCCTCCGACTCATTCGAGAACAGGCCTGAATTCCTCCGGGCCCCATCTTCCCTGTTCAAGGATGCGGGGCCACTCGGAGGGCGGGTTGCGGGAACCGGCGCTGCTCGTCCATCGTGACCTTGAACGGCGGTGGAGAAAGAAGGCCATGCGGATCCTGGTTTTGGGCGCGGGCGCGCTGGGCGGCTATTTCGGGTCGCGGCTGCTGGAGGCAGGAGCCAATCTCGCCTTCCTGGTGCGGCCGCGGCGGCAGGCGCAGCTGCGCGAGAAGGGCCTCGTCGTGCATTGCCCGGTCTTCGGCAGCTCGCATCGTACTGTCACCGCGCTGCAGGCCAGCGAGGTGCGGCCGGGCTGGGATTTGGTGCTGCTGACCTGCAAGGCCTACGACCTGGAGGACGCGATCGCCGCCATCCGCCCGGCGGTCGGGCCGGAGACGGCGATCCTGCCGGTGCTGAACGGCCTCGCCCATATCGGTGCGCTGCAGGCCGCCTTCGGCGAGGCGGCGGTGCTCGGCGGCGTCGCGCGCATCCAGGCGACCCTCACGCCGGAGGGCGAGGTGCGGAACTTCGCTCAATGGCGTGCCCTGACGGTGGGCGAGCTGGACGGCCGGATGACGCCGCGCGTCACCGATTTCGTCGCGCTGGCCGACAAGGGCGGCATCCAGGCCGAGGCGGTGCCCGACATCCGCAACGCCCTTTGGGCCAAGCTGGTGATGCTCGGCACGCTGGCCGGCGCCACGGTGCTGATGCGCGGCTCGGTCGGGCAGATCCTGCGGGCCCCGGGCGGGGCCGACTTCCTGGGCACTCTGCTGGAGCGCAACGTCGCCGTCGCCGCGCATCACGGCGCGCCGCTGGCGCCGGCGATCCTGAAGGGGATTCGCGCCATCTTCGCCGACCCCGCCAGCCGGCTGACCGCCAGCATGCTGCGTGACCTCGAGAGCGGCGGGCGGATCGAGTCGGATGCCATCCTGGGCGAGTTGCTGGACGGCGCGCGGCGGGCCGGCATCGACCCGGCGCTGCACGAGCTGATCATGCTGCATGCCCGGACCTACGAGCAGCGCCGCGCCGAAGAAGCCAAGACATGACCGACCACCACCGGATCGAGGCGGAGGGCCTCTCCGCCACCATCCGGGCGCATGGGGCGGAGCTGATCAGCCTGCGCGATGCGGCGGGGATGGAACTGCTGTGGCATGGTGGGCCGGAATGGCGGCGCCATGCGCCGGTGCTCTTCCCCATCGTCGGGCGGCTGACGGGCGACTCGCTCCGCCATGCGGGCCAGGCCTATCGGATGCCGCAGCACGGCTTCGCCCGCGACCGCCGCTTCGAATGGGTGCGGCGCAAACCCGCCGAATGCCGCCTGCGCCTCGTCGCCGACGAGGACAGCCGGGCGATATTTCCTTTTCTCTTCGCACTGGACCTGACCTATGCGGTGGCGGAGGGGCGGCTCACCGTCACCGCGACGGTGACCAATCCGGGCCGTGCGGCGCTGCCTTTCTCCATCGGCGCGCATCCGGCCTTCCGCTGGCCGCTGGCGCCGGGCGTGCCGAAGCCGCGGCACCGGCTCATCTTCGCCGAGCCCGAAACCGGCCCCGCCCGCTATCTCCAGGGCGGCCTGCTGGGGCCGGAGGAGCCCTCCCCGGTGCGCGGGCGGGACCTGCCGCTCTCGCCGGCGCTCTTCGCCCGTGACGCGGTGATCCTGCCGGCGGTGGCCAGCCGGGCGGTGCGCTTCGCCGCCGAAGGTGGGCCGGCGCTGCGCGTCGCCTGGGAGGGCTACCGGGACCTCGGCCTCTGGTCGAAGCCGGAAGGGGCCGATTTCCTCTGCATCGAGCCCTGGCACGGGATGGCCAGCCCGGTGGGATGGGACGGGGAGTTCATGGAGAAGCCGGGCATCCTCGTGCTCGCGGCGGGCGAGAGCCGGGACTTCACCTGGTCCGTCGGCCCGGCGTGACCCGGCGGGAACTTTCTGAACCGCAGCCACTCCATGGGCGCGTCCGAAACGAATGGTCCACTCTCAGGTAGAAATGCCCGGGAGGGATGAAACCGTGCCCTGTTTATCCAGACGCGAAAAGCAGGCGGCCCTGTCCTTGTCTGACGATGGCCAAAGGATTTTCTGCGGGTGCCGAGCATAAGCCAGGCGAAGATTAATCATTACTAATCATGAACGTGTTATTTAGCTGCGGCGCTTCCCGACGCCCATAAAGGTGACAGGCCTGTTGCAGTTCCGCACCGGGGATCGCCTCCGGCCGGCGGTTCTGACTTTCCGGGAGGGCACACCATCATGACCTCGACCGCGGATGTTTCTGCCGCCGGCACCCCGCGCCAGGCCGGGCCGGGCATGGCATCAGCAGCGCCCGGCGCCATCGACTTCGACAATCTGCGTGCGGCGCCGTTGCGCCAGAATCCCTATCCCTTCTTCATCGCCCATCACGCCCTGCGGCCCGAGGCGCTGCCGGCGCTGCGGCGCGATTTCCCCATGCTGCGTCAGACCGGCTTCCACCCGACCGACAGCTTCACGCCGGAAGGCGCCTTCGCCGCGCTGCTGCGGGAGCTGGAAGGCCCCGAGATCGCCGCCGTGGTTGGCGAGAAGCTGGGGGTGGACCTGACCGGCCTGCCACGGCTGATCACCGTGCGCCGCCTCTCCGCCGCGCATGAGGGGCGCATCCATACCGACAGCGCCAGCAAGGTGGCCACGCTGTTGGTCTATCTGCACAGCGGCTGGAGCTCGCCCGAGGGGCGGCTGCGCATCCTGCGGGGGGCGGACAGCTTCGAGGACTATGTCGCCGAGGTGAGCCCGGAGGAGGGCAACATGCTCGCCTTCCTGCGCTCCGATCATTCCTGGCACGGCCATACCCCCTTTGTCGGCGAGCGGCGGGTCGTGCAGGTCGCCTGGCTGCGGGACGCCTCCGAGCTGGAGCGCAAGCGGCGGCGGCACGGGCTCTCGCATTTCCTGCGGCGCCTCACCGGCCGCGAGCAGCGGCACTGAGCGGCGCAGCGGCGGCAAGGCCGCGGCGATGAGGATCGCGCATGTCCTCGGCAGCGCCGGGCGCGGCGGCGCCGAGGGCTTCTTCGAGCGCCTCTGCATCGCCCAGGCGGCCGCCGGCGAGCAGGTGCTGCCGGTCATCCGCCGCGAGCCGGGCCGCGCCGGGCGACTGCGCGCGGCGGGGCTGGAGCCGGTGGAACTGGGCTTCGGCGGCTATCTCGACCTGCGCACCGGGCCCAGGCTGGAGCGTGCGCTGCGCGGTTTCCGCCCCGATGTGGTGGTCGCCTGGCAGAACCGCGCCAACCGCTTCGTGCCGCCCGGGCGCCGGATGGGCGGCCCCTGGCCCCTGGCCGGGCGCCTCGGCGGCTATTACGACCTGCGCTACTACCGCCGCTGCGACCATATCCTCGGCAATACGCAGGGCCTGCGGGAGTGGTTCCTGGAGCAGGGATGGCCGCCTGGGCGCGCCCATGCCCTGCCCAATTTCGTGCCCGACCTCGGCGGCGCCGCGCCCGCCGCGCTGCCGGCGCCGCCTGGCGCGGTCCGGCTGCTGGCCATGGGCCGGCTGCACCCCAACAAGGGCTTTGACGTGCTGCTGCGCGCCTTGCCGCGCCTGCCGGGCGTACATCTTTTCCTCGCCGGCGAGGGGCCGGAGCGCGCCGCGCTGGAAGCCCTGGCGCGTGAATTGGGCGTGGCAGAGCGCGTGGCTCTGCTGGGCTGGCGCGAGGATACGGGCGCGCTGCTCGCGACCTGCGATCTCTTCGTCTGCCCCAGCCGTCACGAGCCGCTGGGGAATGTGGTGCTGGAGGCCTGGTCGGCGGGGCGCGCGGTGGTCGCGGCGGAGGCAGCGGGGCCGCTCGAGCTGATCACGCCCGGCATCGACGGACTGCTGGTACCGCGGGAGGACGCGGAAGCCCTGGCGCGGGCGATCGCCGCGCTGATTGCGCAGCCGGACCGCGCCAGGGCGCTCGCGGTGGCGGGGCGCGCCGCCTACGAACGGGATTACGCGGAAGCATCGGTGCTGGCGCGCTGGCGGGCCTTCCTGGAGGCGGTGGCGGGCTCGGCGCCGATGGGGCAGGCGGCCTGATAAGGACCAGGGAGGGCGCTGCCCTCCCTGGTCCCCTCCCGCTGGGGGGACAGTGTCCCCCCAGACCCCGCCAATCAGTTGTGGGGGTGTGGGGGCAGCGCTCCTGGCCTTTTACAACCCGGCGATCACCGCCTCTGCCACCCGACCGACCTGCTCCTCATCCAGGTAGGGGTGCATCGGCAGTGCCAGGATGCGCTGGCAGACGGATTCACTGACCCGCAGCGGTGGCGCCTGACGCAGCCCGGAAGCATGGGCGGCGGCATAGGCGGGCTGATGGTGCAGCGGCTTCGGGTAGTAGATGGCACTGGGCACGCCGCGCGCCTGCATCGCCGCCTGCACGCGGCCGCGCGCCTCGGCATCCGGCAGCAGGATGGAATAGAGGCCCCAGGCGCTTTCCGCCCCGGCCTGCGCGCCCGGCACCACGACATGTCGGCCCAGCCGCTCGGCATACCAGCCGGCGATGCGGGCGCGGGCCTTCAGCTCCTCCTCCAGCAGCGGCAGCTTGCAGAGCAGGATGGCGGCCTGGATGGTGTCGAGCCGGCCGTTCATGCCGGTGCGCTCGACCGCGTAGCGGGTCTTGCCCTCGCCATGGGTGCGCAGCGAGCGGTAGAGCTCGGCGCGGGCGGCGTCGTTGGTCAGGATGGCGCCGCCATCGCCGTAGCAGCCGAGCGTCTTGGTCGGGTAGAAGCTGAGCGCGGTGGCATCGGCCCAGCCGCCGAGCCGCTTGCCGTTCAGGGCACCGCCGAAGGCCTGCGCCGCGTCATCGAGGGCGAACATGCCCTCGGCGCGGCAGATCTTTTCCAGTTCCGGCCAGTCGGCGGGGCGGCCGAAAAGGTCCACACCGACGACGGCGCGCGGGCGCAGCCGGCCTTCCTCCTTCACCAGCGCGATGCGGCGCCGGAGGTCGTCCAGGTCGATGTTGAAGCTGTCCTCGGCGATATCCACGAAGACGGGCGTGGCGCCGAGCACCAGCGGCACCTCGGCGGTGGCGGTATAGGTGAAGGCGGGCAGGAAGACCGCGTCACCGGGGCCGATGCCCTCGGCCATCATGGTGATCTGCAGCGCGTCGGTGCCGGAGGAGACGCCGACCGCGTGCCCGACGCCGGCGAATTCGGCCAGCTTCGCTTCCAGCTCGCGCACATCCGGCCCGTTGATGAAGGCGCCGCTGTCCAGAATGGCGGCGATGCGGCGGTCGATCTCGGGGCGGATCAGCGCCTGCTGCGCCTTCATGTCGAAGAGGGAGATCGGGCGCGGGGAAGTCTCGGCACTCATCTGCGGAACGGCTCCGTCACTGCGGCCCGGGCGCGGAGGCTCAGGCCTGGATGACGGGGTGATAGGCCGGTTCCGCCGGAAGTGGGAAATCACTGCGCGTTTCAAAGGGCAACGTGGGGCCGGTCTCGACCGCCGCGTCGCGATAGACGCCGCGCGTATCGACGATCAGCCGCGCGTGCCGGCGCAGCGCCGCAAAGTCGATGCCCGGCTGCGGCGTGACGATCAGCACCGCGTCCTGCGCCGCGATGAAGGCGGGGTCGAGCGGCTGGCTCTCCAGCGCGGGCAGCCCATGCGTCGCGGGGAAATGCGGCACCAGAGGGTCGTGGCAGGCGACCTCGACGCCGCGCGCGACGAGCAGGCGGAGGATCTCGATGGCCGGGCTCTCACGCGTGTCGGGCACGCCGGGCTTATAGGCGAGGCCGATCAGCAGGACGCGCGCACCGCGCAGAGGCCTGCCGCGGGCATCCAGCGCATCGCGCAGCCGGCCGAAGACATAGGCGGGCATGGCGTCGTTCACCCGCCCGGCGAGCTCGACGAAATCGCTCGGCACGCCCAGTTCGCGCGCCTTCCAGGCGAGGTAATAGGGATCGACCGGGATGCAGTGGCCGCCGAGCCCGGGGCCGGGGCGGAAGGGCATGAAGCCGAAAGGCTTGGTGGCCGCGGCGTCGATCACCTCCTGCACGTCGAGGCCAAGGGCGTGGCTGATGCGCTTCAGCTCATTGACGAGGCCGATGTTCACCGCGCGGAAGACATTCTCGTACAGCTTCACCAGCTCGGCCGCACGCAGCGAGGAGACGGGCACCAGCGCGCCGGCGGCCGGGCCGTAGAGCGCTTTGCCCACCGCCAGGCAGGCGGGGGTGGCGCCGGCCACCAGCTTGGGTACGCGGCCCACTGTGCCCTCTGGGTTGCCGGGGTCCTCCCGCTCGGGGCTGTAGATGGCGAAGGCGTTCCGCCCCACCGTCAGGCCGGCGGCGGCCAGGGCGGGAAGGACGAATTCCTCGGTGGTGCCGGGATAGGTGGTGCTTTCCAGCGCGATGGCCTGGCCATGGCGCAGATGCGGCGCGAGCGCCGCCAGGGCCTGCCGCACCGGGCCGAGCTCCGGCTCCTTGTGCGGGCCGATCGGCGTCGGCACGCAGATGATAAGGGCGTCGCAGCCGCGCGCGGCCGCCATGTCCGTATAGGCGAGCAGGCCGGAACCGGCGATGCGCGCATCGGCGATGCCGTGCAGCGGGCTGCGCCCGGCCTCGATCGCCGCAACCTTGCCGGGGTCGATGTCGAAGCCGATGACGGGAAAGCCCAGCTCGGCGAAGCGCAGCGCCAGCGGCAGGCCGACATAGCCGAGGCCGACAATGCCGATATGGGCCGTGCGCGCCTCCAGCCGCGCGATCAGGTCGGCGGCTGGGTCTTCCGGCAGGCGCACCGCCTCGCATACTTCCAGCAGGAACTCCAGCGATCCGCGCCGCTCGAGGGCGGCCTCCAGGGCAGGAGCGGCGAGATCGCTGGGAGGGGTCATGCGCGGGCTACCGGGGCTGTGCCTGGATTGTGGTCGAACTCGGGAACCAGCCGGGCGAGCTGGGCCAGCGCCACCTCGGCATTGCCGGCACGCGCGGCGGCGGCGATCTCGTCGATCGCGCGGCCGACCAGGGCGGCATCGGCGGTGCGCGGCGTGGCCACCAGCAGGCCCGGGAACTGCGTCGGGCGCGGCGGCTCCTGGCCGTGGAACAGCTCTTCGTAGAGCTTCTCACCCGGGCGCAGGCCGGTGAAGCGGATCTCGACATCCTCGTCCGGCCGCAGTCCGGCGAGGCGGATCATGCGGCGCGCCATGTCCACGATCTTCACCGGCTTGCCCATGTCGAGCACGAAGATGCCGCCATCGGCCAGCTCCTTCGGCTGCTCCTGCCGATCCTCGGCGCTGGCCGCGCCGGCGGCGCGGAAATCCTCCGCGTCGGCCATGCCGACGACGCTGGCCTGCAGCACCAGCCCCACCGCCTCGCGCACCGTCATGAAGTAGCGACGCATGTCGGGATGGGTGACGGTGAGCGGCCCGCCGCGCTCAAGCTGGCGGCGGAACAGCGGCACGACGGAGCCGGTGGAGCCCAGCACATTGCCGAAGCGCACGGTGACGCAGCGCATGCCGCCGGCCCGCTCGGCGTGCCGCGCCTGCATGTCGAGCGCCTGGCAGTACATCTCGGCCAGCCGCTTGCTAGCGCCCATCACGCTGGTCGGGTTCACCGCCTTGTCGGTCGAGATGAAGACCATCGCCCGGCAGCCCACGGCCCGCGCGGCATCGGCGATGATGCGGGTGCCAAAGGCGTTGGTCAGCAGACCCTCCAGCGGGTCGTTTTCCACCATCGGCACGTGCTTCAGCGCGGCGGCGTGGAAGACCAGCTCGGGCTTCTCCACCTCCATCAGGCGGGCGATGCGGGCGGCGTCGCGCACATCGGCCAGCACGGCGCGGCGCGGCACGCCGGGGTGGTTCTCGGCCAGCTCCAGGTCGATGCCGTAGAGCGCGAATTCGCCATGGTCGAGCAAGGTGAGCTGCGCCGGGCCGAGGGCCGCCACCTGCCGCGCCAGCTCGCCGCCGATGGTGCCGCCGGCGCCGGTGACCAGCACGCGGCGGCCCTGCACCAGCCGCGCCATGCCCTCGCGGTCGAGCGGCACCTGGGGGCGGTCGAGTAATTCCTCAATGGCGACCGGGCGCAGATCGAAGCGGCGGACCACGGCGGCATCCCGCCGGGCGGGGTCGAGCGCGGTCAGGCGCGGCGCGCGCTTCACCGGCACGCCGTGGCGGTCGGCGGCGTCGAGCAGCTCCTCCAGCGCCGGGCCCTGCAGGTCGGGATCGGCGAGGACGATGGCGCCGGGCAGGCGCAGCTCGGCGCGCAGCCGGTCCAGCACCTCCCCCGCCTCCTCCAGCCCGCCCAGGATCGGGTGGCCGTGGATGCGCCGCCCCGCCGCGCGCGGCCGGCGGGCCAGGATGCCGATGACACGGTAGCCGGGCGCGCGCTGCTGCAGCAGGGCCCGGATGAAGAGATCGGCGGCATCGCCGGTGCCGACCAGCAGCACCGATTGCGGCGGTGCCTCGCTGATCGGGCCGGTGCGGTGGACCTGCTTCAGCGGCGCCAGGATGCGCGGCGCCAGCAGCAGGGCGGAGAGGGTGCCGGCATGGATCAGCGGAAAGGCGGGATTGCCCGGCGCCCAGGCATCGGCCGCATAGAGGCCGAGGGCAAAGAGCACGGCACCGCCGATGCCGGCGCCGACCACCGCCACCAGATCCTTCAGCCCGGCGAAGCGCCAGTATTGCTGCGGCAGCCGCACCGGCACGCCGGCCAGCAGCAGCGCCGCCACCGCGCCCGGCAGGGCGCCCAGCCACCAGAAGGCCGGCGGCGGCCAGGCGCCCGGGGCGGCCATCCAGACGGCGAGCGGCAGGGCGAGGGCGGCCAGAAGTGAGTCGAGGCCGAGGTTCAACAGGATGCGGGGGAGGGCCATGATTGCCGCGTATAGGCGCCGCACCGCGAGGGGTGAAGCATTGCCGCGTGGCGTCCCCTCCCGGACGGCGAGGCCGCCGGTCATTTCGCCGCGCGCTCCAGCGGGGCGAGGCGGCGATACAGCCCGACCAGCCGCTCGGCCTCCGCCGCCCAGCCGAAGTGGCCGAGCGCGGCGGCGCGGCCGCGCGCGCCCAGTTCGGCCCGGCGGGCGGGATCCGCCAGCCCGGCCACGGCGGCGGCGATGGCGGTGGGGTCGGCAGTGTCCACCAGCAGGCCGCAATCGGCCTCGCGGATCACCGCCGCGACTTCCTCGGCGAAGGCGGGGGCGATCACCGGCAGGCCGGCGAGCATGCAGTCGAAGAGCTTGTGCGGCAAGGCGAGGCGGTGGTTCTCCACCCCGGGCTGGAACAGCACCAGGCCGATATCGGCGCGGGCGGCCTGCTCCAGCGCGGCCGCGTGCGGCATCCAGCCATGCTGCGTCACGGCTTCGGCAAGGCTCAGCGCGGCGGCGCGGGCGGCGAAATCGGCCTCGCAGCCATCGGTGAAGCGGCCGACCAGGCTGAGGCGCGTGCCGGCGGGGCAGAGCGCCAGCGCGTCCAGCATCTCCATCGCGCCGCGGGCGCGGCCGAGGGCGCCGAGATGCACGAGCGTCAGCGAGCCTGGCTGGTGCCGGCGCGGAGTGACGGGCGTGGCGGTGGCGTAATTGCGCACGGGCACGATGCGCCCGGGCACGGCGAAGTCGCTATCCAGCCCGTCCTTCGCCACCACCACGGCATCGGCGCGGCGCGCCATGCGGCGGCAGGCCCAGCGGATGGCGGCGCGGCCGAACGGGCGCAGGAAGGCCGGCAGGCGGGGGTCCAGGCGGGAGGGATAGTGCTCGTGCACGTCCAGCACCACGCGGGCACCGCTGCGGCGGGCGGCGAGCAGGGCGGCGAGCCAGGCATCCGGCTCGCTGGCATGCAGCACGGCGGCGCCGGTCGCTGCGGCCCGCTGCGCCAGAGCGGGGATATTGCGCAGCCGCCCACGCCAGCCGCCGGCGCGGCAATAGGTGCGGATCGCGACGCCCGCATGGGCGGCGGGGGCCTCGGAGCCGCCGGGGCAGAGATGCAGCACGCGCCAGCCGGCCGCGGCCAGAGCGGCGCCCTCCTTGCCGACGACGCGCAGATCGGTCGGCGGATGCGCGGCCGAGAGCAGGCAGACCAGCGGCGCCTCCAGCGCAGGGACGGCGACGGGGTGGCGCAGCAGGGCGGAGCCGTCGGGCATCAGGCGGCGCTCCGGTCGGGGAGGGGCGCCATCCGGGCCAGGGCGGCGCGCAGATGCGCCACCATGCGAGCGCCGGCCTTGCCGTCCCAGAGCGGTATGGGGCGGGCGGTTGGCCAGCCGCCGGCCAGCACCTCGGCCACCGTCGCATCCAGCATGGCGGGGGCGACGAGGCGGTTGGCGCCGGATTCCAGCGTTACCGGGCGCTCGGTGGAAGGGCGCAGGGTCAGGCAGGGGCGGTCCAGCACCGCCGCTTCCTCCTGCACGCCGCCGCTGTCGGTGGCGACATAACGGGCGCGGGCGAGCAGGCCGAGGAAGTCGAGATAGCCGAGCGGCGGCAGCGCCCGCACGCCCGGCGGCAGGTCGAGACCGAAGGCGCGCAGCCGCGCGGCGGTGCGCGGGTGCAGCGGCCAGGCCAGAGGCAGGTGCGCGGCGGCTTTCCCCAGCGCCGCCAGCAGCGCGGCGAGGCCCGGCGCATGGTCCACATTGGCCGGGCGGTGCAGCGTGATGAGCCCATAGCCGGAGGGCGCCAGCCCCTCGGGCAGCGGGCGGGCCAGGGCGGCGGGCAGGCGGGCCAGCAGCGTGTCGATCATCGCATTGCCGACGGCGCAGACCGCTTCGGGCGCATGGCCCTCCGCCAGCAGGCGGGCGGCGGTGGCCCGGTCGGGCGCCCAGAGCAGGTCGCTGATGGCGTCCACGGCGCGGCGGTTGATCTCCTCCGGCATGTCGCGGTCGCCGCAGCGCAGCCCGGCCTCCAGATGCGCCACGGGGATGCCGAGCTTGCGCGCGGCCAGTGCCGCGGCCAGCGTGCCGTCCACATCGCCGGCGACCACCACCATCGCCGGGCGCCGCGCCGACCAGAGCTCGGCGCAGGCCATCATGGTGTGGCCGGTGAAGGCGGCATGCCCGCCGCCGGCCACCACACCGAGCGAGATCTCCGGCTCCGGCAGGCCGAGATCGGCCAGATGGGCGCCGAACATCGCGGGGTCGGCATGCTGGCCGGTGTGCAGCAGCACGGGGCGGCAGAAGGGCGGGGCGCCGTCCAGCGCGTGCCACAGCGCGGCCAGCTTCGGCAGGTTGGGCCGCGCCGCCGCCACCAGATGCAGCTCGGGCAGACCGGCGGCGCTCATGCGGCGGCCAGGGCGGGGGTCGGCGCCGTCTCGGCCGTCGATTCCACCACGTCGATGAACTGGCGGGCGAGCAGGCGCCGGTCCCAGCGGCGCACCGCCTGCTCCCGCGCCGCGCGGCCCATGGTGCCGCGTTGCCGCGGGTTGTCGGCCATCCGCACCAGCGCCCCGGCCAGGGCCTCGGCGTCACCGGGCGGGGTGGCGATGCCACAGGGGCCCTCCGCCAGCAGCCGGGCGGCGCGGCCGGGCAGGTTGGAGACCACCGGCAGGCCGGCGGCGAGGTAGTCCATCAGCTTGTTGGGCGCCGTCCACTCGGCGAACTCCGGCACCGGCGCCAGGCAGTGCAGTCCAACCTGGGCGCCCGCCAGCAGGCTGGCGAGCTGCCGCTTCGGCAGGGGCGGCAGGAAGCTGACATTGTGCAGGGCGCGCGCCGCCGCCTCGGCGCGCAGGCGCGGCTTCTCGCCACCCTCGCCCACCAGCAGCAGGCGGATGCGCTGCTCGCCGCGGGCGCGCAGCATGGCGGCGGCGTCGAGCAGCTGGTCCAGCCCATTGGCGCGGCCATGCGCCCCGGCATAGACGGCCAGCACCTCCCAGGGCGCCGCCTCGGGTGGGCGCCAGGGCTGGATATGCGGGCCGAACAGGTCGAGGTCGCAGCCATTGGGAACCACATGCACCCGCTCGGGCGCGGCGCCACGGGCCACGGCGGTCTCGGCCATGCCCTCGCTCAGCGCCACCACGGCGCTGGCCTGCCGGCAGGCGGCATTGGCCATCGTCCCCATGCCGGCCAGCGCCCAGCCGGGCACGCCACCCATCGCGCGGGGCAGCTCGGGCCAGGGGTCGCGCATCTCGTAGAGGAAGGGCGTACCCTTCAGGCGCCGCGCCAGCAGCGCGGGCAGGGTGACGGTGAGCGGGGTGGAGCTGGCGATCACGAGGTCCCAGGACTCGCCGAGCGCGAGCCGCGCCGCGCGGACGGCGTAGCGGCCGAAGGCCAGGCTGCGGGCGCCGAAGCCCTGGGCATTGCCGCAGGGAATGTCGAACTCGATGATGCGCAGGCCGCGCGCCTGCCCCTTGCGCCGGCCGCGATGATAGGGGCCGGAAAGGCCGGTGGCGGCACCCTCGTAGCGGCCGCAGGCCATGGTGACCTGATGGCCGCGCGCCATCAGGGCGGTGGCGAAGGCGTGGCTGCGTGTCGCGGTGGCGCCGTCGGGCGCCGAATAGTGCTGGTGCAGGTAGAGGATGCGCACCGGCTCAGCCCTTGCAGCAGCCGCGGATGGCGGCGATGACGCGCGCCTGCTCCTCGGCCGTCATGGCGCCGCTGGGCAGGCAGAGCCCCTGCTCGAAGAACTGTCCGGAAAGCCCGCCGCCATGGTAGCGGGCGCCGCGGAAGGCGGGCTGCATGTGCAGCGGCTTCCAGACCGGGCGGCTCTCGATATTGGCGGCGTCCAGCGCGCGGCGCACCGCCTCGCGCGTGGTGCCGAAGGCCTTCGGGTCGATCAGCATCACCGAGAGCCAGCGGGTGGCGCGGGCCCAGAGCGGCTCCGGCATGAAGCTGACGCCGGGCAGGTTGCCAAGCCCCTCGACATAGCGCTCGAAGACCTGCCGCCGCTCGGCCACGCGGGTCTCCAGCGCGCCGATCTGCGCCAGGCCGACCGCCGCCAGCACGGAGGAGAGGCCGTAGGAATAGCCGGTCGTCTCGTGCTGGTAGTGCGGCGCCACCTCCTTGGCCTGGCTGGCGAAGTGGCGGGCGCGGGCGATCAGCGTGGGGTCCTCGGAGGCCAGGGCGCCGCCGCCGCCGGCAGTGATGATCTTGTTGCCGTTGAAGGAGAAGGCGGCGAAGGCGGCGCCATGGCCGACCGGCCGGTCGCGGTAGCGCGCCCCCATCGCCTCGGCACTGTCGCAGAGCACCGGCACGCCCCAGCGGCCGCAGAGGGCGAGGATGGCATCGAGATCGCAGGGCTGGCCGTAGAGATCCACCGGCACCACGGCGCGCGGCAGCTTGCCGCGCTGCGCCGCGCGTTGCAGGGCGCTCTCCAGGATGTTGGGGTCCATGGTCCAGCTTTCCGCCGCCACGTCCAGGAAGCGCGGCCGGGCGCCCATCTGCACGGCGGGGGCGATGGTGGCGACGAAGGTGAGGCTCTGGGTCCAGACCTCGTCGCCCCGCTCCACGCCGAGCACGCGATAGGCAAGGTGCAGCGCGGCGGTGCCGGAGGCCACGGCGGCGACATGGCTGAAGCCGGTCGCCTCGGCGATCGCTCGCTCGAAGGATTCGGGCACCGGGCCGGCGGGGGCGATCCAGCCATCGGTGAGGGTCCGGCTGAGAACCGCCAGTTCACCGCCGACCAGGGTGGGAGGCGAGAGGAACAGGCGGCTCTTCGGCGCGCGGGCGGGCATGCCGCGGCTGGGAAAGAAAAGGACGCCGGGCTGGTGGAAGGGAGCGTCGTCTTCTGCGCGGAGGTGGACTGCGGCCATACGCCACTCACGTTTTAGTGATATGCTCCAGCCAAACAGGTTGTCGGGTCTGTTGCAAGGCGGAAAACAACCTGCAGTGTAGAAGCTAAGTAAGATTTACCGACGATGTGGTTTACTGCGTCGCATCAAAACGCGGCATGGTAGCGTGACCGGGCGCATGGACCCCCTTACCGCGCAGCAGGACCGCCAGGGTGCCACCCATGGCGCGCAGGTCGGCGCAAAGCGTGACCCGCGCGGCATAACGCGCATCCAGCTCCAGCCGCTCCGCCCAAGGCAGGGCGTTGCGGCCGGCGGCCTGCGCCACGCCCGCCAGCCCGGGATGTACCCGGAGTCGCTGCCGCTGCCGTGGCGTGTAGTGCGCCGTGTAGGTGGCGGGCAGGGGACGCGGGCCAACCAGGCTCATCTCCCCGCGCAGCACGTTGACGAGCTGCGGCAGCTCGTCCAGCGCGGTGGCGCGCAGCCGGCGGCCGAAGGGCGTCAGCCGCGCCGCGTCCTCGCCCAGTCCCTCGCGCATGGAGCGGAACTTCAGGAGCGTGAAGGGCACGCCGCCTCGCCCGGCGCGCTCCTGCCGGAAGAGCACCGGGCGGCCGAGCGCCAGCCGCACCGCCAGTGCCGTCCCAAGCAGCAGCGGCGAGAGCAGCAACAGGCCGAGCCCTGCCCCCACCAGGTCGAGCGCGCGTTTGCCCCAGCGCGCATAGGGGCCTTGCTTGTCATCATTCTCAGGCACGGCGCGCCACCACTCCCACCGAAAGCGTCAGACCCAGGGCAAACCAGACCATCCGGTTGCCGAGGTCGGTCGAAACCATCGCCGCCAGCCCCACCGGCAGCACCAGCGCGGCGATACGCGCCACCCGCCCGGGCGCCGCATGGCGTGCCCGCAGCAGCAGCAGGAGCGCGGCGCCGCCGAAGCAGAGCAGCCAGAGCAGCAGGCCGGGCACCCCGCCCTCCGCCCAGGCCTCCAGCAGGTGATTGTGCGGATACAGGCCGCGCCGCTCGCCATAGCCGGCGGCCAGGGTGAAGCCGCCGGTGCCGAGCCCCCAGGGCAGGGAGGCGCTGCCCCAGTCCAGCGCCGCCCGCCACAGCGCCGGGCGGGCCGAGGCCTCCAGCCCGCCCTCGGTGAAGCGCTCCAGGGTGCGCAGCCCGTCCAGCGCCTGGCTTTGCAGCAGCAGGAGGCCGAGCCCGGCGGCGCCGGCCAGCGTCGCGAGCAGCGCCCAGCGCAGCGCGGCGCGCGGGCAGCCGGCGGACCAGCAGCGCAGTGCCGGCGTCAGCAGCACCGAGAGGCCGAGCGAGATCAGCCCCATGCGGCCGCCCGGCAGCAGCGCCGCCGCTGCCATCGCCAGGGTGTAGGCGGTCCAGAACAGCCGCGAGGCCCAGGCTTCCGCCTCCACCAGCCGCACCGCGCCGAGCCCGGCGGCGCAGGCGATGGCCAGCCCGGCGAGCTGGTACTGCACCCGCAGCAGGTCGGGATTGGCGCCCACCGCGCCGCCCAGCACCACTTGCCCCGTCGCCAGCCCCACCGCCACCGAGACGGCGACCAGCGGGCCGGTGAGCAGGGTGGCGCCGACGAAGAGCCGCCGCGCCGCCGGGTCGGCGCCCACCGCGAGGCCGCCGAGCAGCATCAGCGGCGCGAGCAGCACCACCTCCGGCAGCTTGGCGGCAAGGATCACGCTGCTGCGGCTCCAGCCGCCGGCCAGCACCAGCCAGAGCCAGAGCAGCGCCGCCCCCGCCAGCGGCGGGCCGAGCAGCCCGTGCAGCCACCAGCGGCGTGTCAGCAGCAGCAGGGTCAGCAGGGGCGGCAGCAGCGCGCCGGCCAGCAGGGTCAGGTCCAGCGGCAGGGCGGCGCCGAGGGGGGTGGACTTCAGCGCGCCGGCGAAGTGCAGCGCCGCCCCCGCGAGCCCGGCCAGCGCGCCCAGCGCGGCGCTGTCGATGCGCAACTCCTGCCATCGGCTCACCGGCGGCGTGCGCCCCCGCCGCGCAGCAGCACCCAGCAGGCGGCGAGAAAGAGGCAGGTGAGCGGCGCCGCCACCGCCAGCAGCACCAGCAGCAGCGGCCGGTTGGGCAGGGAGGGGTGCAGCTCCACGCCGGGGCCGGAGACCAGCCGTGCCGCCACCGCCTGATCGGCCGCGAGCACCAGCGCCACCCGCTGATGCTGCGCCAGCAGCTCGAAGAGGGGGGTGCGAAGATAGATGTCTCGCTCCTGCGTCAGCCGTTCCTCCAGCGCCGCGATGCGGCGGCGGGTCAGGTTCAGCAGGCTGTCGCGCACCGCGGCCTCGGCGAAGGCGTGCAGACGGGCCAGGGCGTCCAGTGCCGCTTCGCGCCGGGGATGCGCCAGTTCCAGCGTCCAGGTCACGGAGGCGAGGGATTGCGTGACGGCGAGGTTGCGCTCCAGCCAGCGCTGCACGTCGTCCACGTCGGGCGCCCGCTCGAGGTCGAGCAGCCGGCGCAGCGGCGCCAGCGGGCCGCCCGCCCGGCGCTCCGCGAGGTCGGCCAGCAGCGTGGTGTCACGCGCCAGCATGGCGGCGGCCTCGGAGCTGCGCAGCGCCGAGAGATAGACGGCGAAATTGCCGCCTGGGCGGGTGTCCAGCAGGCTGCCGGGCGCCAGGGCATTGGCCGAGATCAGGCTGGAGGTGGCGATGCCGGTGGTCTCGGCTGGCGCCACCACCGCCTCCGCCAGGTAGGCGCGCGGCAGCGACAGGATCACCGCGCCGCCGCCGCCGAGCAGCAGCAGGATGGCCAGCAGCAGCCAGCGCCAGAGCGCGGCGATACCCCTCAGCAGCTGGTCGAGCGGCATCGCGGCCTTCCTCGTGGCTGCCGGGTGACGGTCACGGCAGCAGCACCCGGGTGACGATGCGGGAGACCGGCGCCGCCGCCCGCGCCACCAGCACGGGGCAGGGGCGCACCTGGCCATAGGCGGGGCTTTCCCAGCCCGATTCCAGGGCCAGGGCCAGCGACGCATCGGCCTCAAGGCGCAGTCGAGCGGGGCCTTCCACGCCATCTGGGGTCAGGCGCCAGTCGCCAGGACCGAGTCGCCAGCGCAGCGCCAGGTGGCGGAAGCGGCCGCCGACCGTGTCGGTGACAGTCCAGGTGCGGCCCTCCTGCGTCACCTCGCGGCGATGATGGTTGCCGTTGGCGTCGCGCAGCGCCGCGCCCTGCGGCAGCGGGCGCAGGCGCGGCCAGCGGGCCAGCAGGAAGCGGGAAAGCCGCGGCATCGGCTCCCGCTCATCGAACAGGATGGTGTTGTGGGCGCGCGCGGTGGGGAAATAGTCCAGCCACCAGGCCTGCGCCGCGGGCGGGTTGTAGGCGCCGGTGCCGGCATCGGTCAGCACCGGCCGGCTGCCGTCCCAGAGCTCGAAGTGCAGCAGATCGGCCTGGCCGGGGCGGAAGCGCAGCGGACCTGTGCGCAGCAGGGCACGGGCGCCGGCCACCTCCCAGCCGCGCGTGCCGCTGGCCACCCAGGCGGCAGGGCGGGGCGCGGGGGGCAAGTCGGGCAGGTCCAACCAAAGGCAGCCCGGCTCGCCGGCGAAGCCGGCCGAGGCGCCGGCGAAGAGCCGCATCGCCCGCTCGGCGCTGCCGCGCGCATCGGCCGGGCCGCCGAGGGCAAGGTCGGCGAAAGCGGAGCCATCCTGGTGCCCGAGCGCGGGTAGGGCGCCATCCGCTGCCACCAGCCGGGCCAGCCAGTGCGCGGCCGCCGCTGCCCGGTCCGCGAAGGGCGCGGGAAGCGGCGGCCGGCCGAGGTGCCGGCGCAACAGCTCGACCACGGCGAGGGTGTCGAGCAGCAGGCGGTGGTAGCCGGTGGAAACCTGGGCGAAGCCGCCATCCGGCGCCACCAGCCGCCGCAGCGCGCCGGAGAGCGCGGCGGCCGCCCGCCGGGCCAGCACCGGCTCGCCGAGCAGCCAGCCGCAGGCCAGCAGGCCGGCGGGCTCGCTGATGCTGTGGTTGTTGTCCTGCGCCTGGGCATAGGTGCCGGTGGCGGCGATGCGGCGGGCATGCAGCCGCAGGAAGGCGCGAGCGGGCCCGGGCGGGTCGGCGGCGGCGCCGGCCAGCAGCAGGGCGAGGGCGAGATGCAACACCCGCAGCGCCGCCTCCTGCCCGCAGGCCCAGTTCGGCCCCTGGAAGGGCGGATTGGCGGCGCACCAGGCGGCCAGCCTTGCTTCCGCCGCCGCCCGGTGCCCCTGTTCCGGCCAGAGCCGGGCCGCCTGCACCAGCAGTGGCAGCCAGGCGAGGCGATTGGCCTCCCAGACCAGGCGCACATCGCCGGGGCGGAAGAGGTCGAGCAAGAGGGCGGGGGCTTCCGCTGAGAAGGGGCCGTGCCAAGCGGCAGGCGGCAGGGCGGCCATGGCGACGCGCAGCGACTCGATGGCCTCCGGCGGCAGGGCGGGTGCGGCGGGGAGCGGTGCGGAGCCCAGCACGCCCGGCGGCACGGTCACCCCGGCGGCCGGCGCGAGCCGGCGAAGCGGCAGGCCGGCGGCGCGCTGTGCCCGGTGCCAACCATAGAGTGCCAGCGCGCGCGGCCCGAGGCGGCCGGCCACATCGGCCAGCAGCATCGCCCGCGCCAGCCCGGTTTTGCGCGCTTGGATCGACATCACGAAACTGTTATAGCAGGCCGATTACTTTTGCGAGCAGGCAGAACGGCTTGCTCCTCTTTGAGGTAGTGCCGGGCCTTGTCCTACGCCCTCTTGCTCGCTCTCCAGTTGTCCTTTCGCTTCACGACTCGCTTGATGGGTCGGGTCGTGCTGGCAGGATCGCTCCTGGCGGGAGAGGCGCTGGCACAGTCCGGGCCGCCGGGCGGCCAGGTGCCGAGCCCGCTGCTCTCGCCCCCCGCGCTGCCCTCCACCCTCCCGGGTGGGATGCCGCTGCCAAGCCTGCCGCCCGCGCTGCAGCAGGACATCCTGCAGCGCATCATCGACGCCTCCGGCGGCGCCCTTCCCGCGCCAGCCAGCCCGCCGCCGAGCCAGCCCGCCGCCTCCGTGGCACCGGCGATCGCGGCGCCGCACCGCCTCGCGCCCTTCACCCCGCTGGCTGAGCCGCTGTCCCAGACGGAGGCCTTTTTCGCCGCCCGGCTGGACGCGCCGCTGCGCCAGTTCGGCTACGACACCTTCCGCGACATGGCGGCGATGCCGGTGCCGCCGGTGACGGTCGGCAGCCTGCCCGACAGCTATGTCCTCGGCCGGGACGACGAGGTGCTGATCGGCATCCGCGGGCGCACCCGGCAGAACCACACGCTGCGCGTCACCCGCGACGGCACGCTGCTGCTGCCCGACCTGCCACCCTTCATCGCCGCCGGCCGGAGCCTGGGCGAGCTGCGCGCCGACATCCAGGAGCGGGTGGCGCGCGAGCTGGGCGGCTCGGAAGCCTTCGTCTCCATCGGCCAGCTTCGGCAGATCGGCGTCTTCGTTGCCGGCGAGGTGACGCGGCCGGGATTGCAGGCGCTGCCGGGGCTGGCCTCGGTGCTGGACGCGCTGGCCCTGGCCGGCGGCGTGAAGAAGACCGGCTCGCTGCGGGCCATCCGCGTCGAGGGGCCGCGCGGCTCCCGCGTCATCGACCTCTATGCCGTGATCGGCAGCGAGCCGGGGCAGCCGGACCTGCTGCTGCGCGAGGGCGAGCGCATCGTGGTGCCGCCGCTCGGCGCCACGGTGGCGGTGGCGGGCGAGGTGACGCGCCCCGGCATCTACGAGCTGCCCGCCGGCACGCCGAGCGCGCCGCTCGACATCCTGCTGCGGCTGGCCGGCCAGGCCCTGCGCCCGGCCGGCAACCGCTTCCTGCTGCACGGCACCGACGCCCAGGGGCGGCGCAGCCTGTCGGAGATCGGCCCCGGCGCGCGGCTGCGGCGCGGTGACGCGGTGGTGGTGCAGCCGGGCGCCGATGTGGCGGCGGGCCAGGTGCGGCTGGCCGGGCATGTGGTGGCGCCGCTGCTGCGCCCGGCGCGCGGCGCGGGGCTGCGCCACCTGCTGGCTGATCCCCGCATCGTGCGGCCCGACCCCTATGTGCGGCTCGGCGTCGTCTGGCGCGTGGACCCGGCGACCCGGGTGCGCCGCTTCGAGGCCTTCGACCTCGGCCGCGTGCTGCAGGGCGCGGCCGACCTGCCGCTGCGCGAGGATGACGAGGTCATCCTGATCGCGCAGTCCGACGTGCTGTGGCTGGCCAGCCCGCCCGTGCAGCGGGCGCTGCGCGGCGAGGTGGCGGCCGGCTCCCCGGCGCCCGCCATCCCCGTCGCAGCCGGCGCCGCGCCGCTGCCCGCGCCCGCCCCGGCAGAATGCCCGGCCCTGCAGGCACTGGCGATCGCCGCCCGCTCCTCGCCGGTGCGCTTCGCGCATGTGCGCAGCGCCGGCTTCCCCGATCTCGGCACGCCGCCCTGCCCGCAGGTCTTCGTGGACTACCCGGCGCTGCTGCCCTTCTTGCTGGACCAGTCGGTGCTGATCTCCGGCGAGGCGCGGCTGCCCGGCCTCTATCCCATCTTGAACGATACCGGGCTCGACCAGGTGCTGGCCGCCGCCGGCGGCGCCACCGACACGGCCGACCTCTCCGCCGTGGAGCTCTCGCGCGAGCCGACGGAGCAGGCGGGGGCGATCGCGCTCTCGCGCACCCTGCTCGACCTGCGCAGCCGCAACTTCGCCGCCATCCGCCTTTCGCCGCGCGACGGCGTCCGCATCCCGCGCGGCTTCGGTGACCGTGACGCCGGGCCGGTGACGCTGGCCGGCGAGTTCCTGCGCCCCGGCATCTACGACATCCGCCGCGGCGAGCGGCTCTCGGAGCTGATCGCGCGCGCCGGCGGGCTTTCGCCACAGGCCTATCCCTATGGCGCGGTGTTCACCCGCGAGAGTGTGCGGCAGCGGCAGCAGGAGGGCTTCGCCCGCACCGCGCGCGAGCTGGAGCAGAGTCTGATCCAGGTGGCGGCGGGGCAGGCGGTGGCCGGCAGCCGTGCCGGCAACATGGATCTCGGCGGCGCCATCACCGCCGGGCGCGAATTGGCGGGCGCGCTGCGCGAGGCGCGCGCCGCCGGGCGCATGGTGGTGGAGGCCAACCCCGTCATCCTCGCCGCCCGGCCGGAGCTGGACGTGCTGCTGGAGCCGGGCGACCTGATCGTCATCCCGAAGCGGCCGAACGAGGTGACGGTGGTCGGCGCGGTGCTGAACCCGGGCAGCCTGCAATTCACCTCCGGCTGGAAGGCGGGCGACTATGTGCGCGCTTCAGGGGGCGAGCAGCGCTTCGCCGATGGGTCCCGCGCCTTCGTGGTGCTGCCGAACGGGCAGAGCGTGCCGGCCGGCCTGGGTGCCTGGCAGGCGGGCGGGCCGCCGATCCCGCCCGGCAGCCTCGTCGTCGTGCCGCAGGACCCCTCGCCCTACGAGACCTGGGGCTTCGTGCGCGACCTGACGCAGACACTGGGGCAGATTTCCATCAGCGCGGCCGCCCTCTCGGTGATTGCCAAGCAGGTGAAGTAGCGGCGGCCCTGCTCGTCGGCAGTTCCGGGAGGCGCTGCCTCCCGGACCCTCCGCCAGGAACCTGAGGTTCCTGGACCTCCCCTTGTTTTACTGATCGCGGGGTCCGGGGAGGCAGAGCCTCCCAGGGCGCGCGGTCACAGGATGTCGAGCACCGTTTCCGCGGGCCGGCAGAGCCTCACGCCGAGGGGCGTCGCTACCAGTGGCCGCTCGATCAGGATGGGATGCGCCAGCATGGCGTCCAGGATCTGCTCGTCGGTCAGCGAAGGATCGTCCAGGCCGAGTTCGGCATAGGGCGTTCCCTTCTTCCGGAGCAGGGCGCGCGGCGTCAGGCCCGCGCCGGCGATGAGATCCTTCAGCTCCGCCCGGCCCGGCGGAGTCTTGAGATATTCGACGACGACCGGCTCCTCGCCGCGCTCGCGGATCAGGGCCAGGGTGTTGCGCGAGGTGCCGCAGGCCGGGTTGTGATAGATGGTGACGGTCATAGGGGGCTCTCCTCCGGGATCGGCCGCGACAGGCGCTGGCGGGCCTGGATAGCACGGGGCGGGTTCGCCGCCCCACCGCGCCTTCGGCGGGGGCCGCGCCCCTGCCTCACGGCCAGTCGCGGTGCAGGTGGGCGATGTGGCGCCCTACCGACTCGGCCACTGCCTGTTTGCCCCCCTGCGGGATGACCCGGCCCCAGAAGGCGCCATAGACGGCGTCGAAATCCCAGGTTTCGATGGTTTCGCCCATCCGCCGCACCGCGGCCTCGCCGAGCGGGATGAGATTGGGATAGCTGCGCATCAGGCCGACATGGCGGCGGTCCGGCACCACCTGCAGGATGTCGCCGGAGAGGAGGGCGCCGCGCCCATCCGCCGCCTCTGCCGCGTGCAGCACGGTGCCGCCGGCGAAATGGCCGCCGAGGCGGATCAGCGTCACCCCGGGGGCGATGGGTTTGGTCTCGCCCTCCCAGAAGGCGATCTCGGGGCCGGGGCGCATCACCCATTCGCGGTCGGCGGCGTGCAGGTGGATCGGGACACCGCCGAAGGCGCGGCTCCATTCCAGCATGGTCGTGTAGTAGTGCGGATGGGAGATGGCGATGCCGGCAAGCCCGCCCAGCGCCCGGATCACCGTGACCAGGGTGGAATCCAGGAAGGCGATGCAGTCCCACAGGATGTTGCCGGCCGGTGTGGGCAGCAGCAGGGCGCGCTGGCCGATGGCGAAGTCCGGCGCGCAGCCGATGCCGAGCAGGCCGTGCTCCTCCTTCAGCAGTGCCTTGTGGCCGCGGGCGAGCTGCTCCAGCGAGGTCCAGTTCTGGCCCGAGGCCGGCACGAACTGCCGCTCGTCCTGGCAGATCGGGCAGCAGGGCGGCGGGCGCCCGGTGGGCGGGAACTGGGTTCCGCAGGCGGTGCAAATGAAGGACGTGGCCATCGCGTGCTCCTCCTGGACGGGGAGGGTAGGTGTCGGCGGCCGGTGCGCCAAGCCACCCTTGTCCGGGGGACGTGCGGAATTTTTGTGCCGCCATGTCACACGGGGCGGGGCGGGTGCGTCCTGGGGGCGTAAGGTTCGCAACGGAGCATGAAACCATGACCCCCAGGCTCAACCCGCACCAGGTCGCCCCCGAGCTGCTGCGCCCGATGATCGCGCTGGAGACAGCGCTGCAGAAGAGCGGGCTGGAGCGCTCGTTGATCCATCTGGTGAAGACCCGCGCCTCCCAGATCAATGGCTGCGCCTTCTGCATCCACATGCACACCGGCGAGGCGCGCGCCGATGGCGAGACCGAGCAGCGGCTCTACCTGCTCGATGCCTGGCGCGAGTCGCCGCTCTACACGCCGCGCGAGCGCGCCGCCCTGGCCTGGACCGAGGCGCTGACCCGCATCGCCGAGACCCATGCGCCGGACGCGGACTATGCCGCCCTGGCCGAGCACTTCTCGCCGCAGGAGCAGGTGGCGCTGACGCTGATGATCGGCACCATCAACAGCTGGAACCGGCTGGCGATCGGCTTCCGTTCCCTGCATCCGGTCCCGGCCGGGACGGCGGCGCATGCCGCCTGAGCTGGCCGCCTTCGCCGGGCTGCGGCCGCGCCTGCTGCGCCTCGCCTACCGCATGCTCGGCTCGGTGGCCGAGGCGGAGGACGTGGTGCAGGAGACCTGGCTGCGCTGGCAGGGCGCCGAAAAGGAAGGCATCCGTGACCCGGAGGCCTTCCTGATCCGCATCACCACGCGGCTCTGCCTGGATGCGCTGCGCGCGGCGCGGCGGCGGCGCGAGGATTATGTCGGGCCCTGGCTGCCGGAGCCGCTGGTGGACCCTTTCGCCGCCACGGAGCCGCCGCTGGCCGACGAGCTGACCCTGACCATGATGCTGGTGCTGGAACGGCTCTCCCCCGCCGAGCGCGCCGCCTTCCTGCTGCACGACGTCTTCGGGCTGGACTTCGCCGAGATCGCCCAGAGCCTGGACCGCGAGGAGGCCGCCTGCCGGCAGCTCGCCAGCCGCGCCCGCAAGCAGCTCCAGGCGGCGCGGCCGCGCTTCCAGGTGGCGCCGGAGGCGGGGCTGCGGCTGGCCGAGGCCTTCTTCGCCGCCTCGCGCAGCGGGGACGCCTCGGCGCTGCGGCAGATGCTGGCCGCCGAGGCGGTGGCGGTGACCGATGGCGGCGGTCGCCGGCGCGCGGCGCTCAACCCGCTCCTGGGGCCGGAGCGCATCATCGCCTTCTTCACCGGGCTGGCCCGCAAGGGCCTCGTCACCCGGGAGCCGCCCCTGCATGTCGGGATGATCGACGGGCTGCCGGGCTTCATCACCCGCGAGTCGGATGCCGGGCTGCAGGCGACGGCGCTGCAGCTCGAAGGGAACGCCATCGCCGCGATCTATATCCAGCGCAACCCGGACAAGCTGCGGCACCTGCTGCAGTAGTCTGGGGGAATTCTTTCCCCCGACCTTTTTCAATCCGCCTGTGCCGCCTGCCCCAGCCGGTAGGGATGCGCCGGGTAGGCGCCCAGCACGCGCATCTCGCGCGAGAAATAGGCCAGCTCGCTGAGCGCCCGCTTCAGGGCCGGGTGCTCGGGGTGGCCGTCCACGTCGCAGAGGAACTGGGTGGCGGTGAACTCGCCGTCGAGCATGTAGCTCTCCAGCTTGGTCATGTTCACGCCGTTGGTGGCGAAGCCGCCGAGCGCCTTGTACAGCGCCGCCGGGATGTTGCGGACGCGGAAGACGAAGGTGGTCACGGTGTTCGGCGCGTCGAGCGGCGGATAGCTCGGCTCCCGCGCCATGACGTAGAAGCGTGTGGTGTTGTGCTCCGCGTCCTCGACGTTCCGCAGCAGGATCTCCAGCCCGTAGATCTCGCCGGCGAGCGAGGAGGCGATGGCGGCGTCCTCCAGGCTCGGATGCTCGGCCAGCTGCTTGGCGGCGCCGGCGGTATCGGCCTCGATCACCGGCTCCAGCCGGCGCTCGCGCAGCAGGTTCAGCACCTGACCGAGCGCGACGGGGTGGCTGTGGGCGCGCTTCAGCCCCTCCAGCGTGGCGCCCTTGTGCGCCAGCAGGCAGTGCTCGACGCGCTGGTAGTGCTCGCCCACCACGAAGAGGCCGGAGTCGGGCAGCATGCGGTGGATGTCGGGCACCCGGCCGGCGAGGGAGTTCTCGCAGGGCAGCATGGCCAGGCCGGCGCGGCCCTCGCGCACCGCCGCCATGGCGGCCTCGAAGCTGGGACAGGGCAGGGTGGTCCAGCCTGGATAGGCGCTGCGGCAGGCGAGGTCGGAATAGGCTCCCGGCATGCCCTGGAAGGCGATCACACCGCTCATCGGCTCTCTGGTCCTGTCCCTGCTGCAGTTCGGCCGGGGCGGCATCGGCCCGTCGCGCGGGCGATCGTTTCCCTGGCCTCTCCGTCCGGTGGGGCAACGGGTTGATGCGCCCGTGCTTCCCCACTATGGTCCGGGCGCTTCTAATCGAGGCCCGGACTGCGTGCAAATCGCGCTGACCGGCAGAATCATTCGGGGAACGGATCGACAGCATGAGCTTGGAGGTCAACAAGGCGTTCGCGGCTGTTCTCACGGCTGGGATCGCCTTCATGGTGGCGGGCCTCGTTGGCGAAGCGGTCGTGCATCCGAAGAAGCTGGAAAAGACGGCGATCACCATCGAGGGCGTCGGCGAGACGGCGAGCGCCCCGGCCGCCAGCGAGCCCGAGGTCGAGCCGGTAACGCCGCTGCTGGCCGCCGCCAATCTGGAGGACGGCAAGCAGATCGCCACGCGCATCTGCAGCGCCTGCCATACCTTCGAGAAGGGCGGCGCCAACAAGGTGGGTCCGAACCTCTATGGCGTCGTCGGCAACCACCATGCGCATCTCGACAGCTTCAACTACTCGCCGGCCATGAAGGCGCTTTCCGACAAGCAGTGGGATTACGAGGCGCTGAACCACTTCCTGGCCAGCCCTGCCCGCACCATCCGTGGCACCCGCATGGCCTTCGCCGGGTTGCGCAGCGTGAATCAGCGGGCGGATATCATCGCCTATCTGCGCACGCTGTCCGACAATCCGGTGCCGCTGCCCTGATGCGGCAGGCGCTGCTCGCGGCGGCCGAAGCGGCCGCCGATGCGGCGGGGGCGGTGATCCGCCCCCTTTTTCGTTCGCCCCTGCTCGTTGAGGCGAAGGGCGATGCCAGCCCGGTCACCGAAGCCGACCGCGCCGCCGAGCGCACAATTCGCGCGCTGCTGGCCGAGCGCTTCCCGGATCATGGCGTGATCGGTGAGGAATACGGCGCCGAGCGGGCGGATGCCGACTATGTCTGGGTGATCGACCCGATCGACGGCACCCGCGCCTTCGTCACGGGACGGCCGCTCTTCGGCAGCCTGATCGGCCTGCTGCACCAGGGGCGCCCGGTGCTCGGGCTGATCGACCAGCCCGTGACCGGGGAGCGCTGGATCGGGCTGGAGGGCGAGGCGCTCACATTCCGGGGGCCGATGGGCGGCACGCCGCGCACGCGGCCCTGCGCCCGCCTGGCCGAGGCGGAACTCTCCTGCACCAGCCACGAGATGTTCTCGGCCGAGGACGCGCCGCGCTTCGCCCGGGTGCGCGCCGCCGCCCGGCGCGTCACCTGGGGCGGCGACTGCTACGCCTATGGGCTGCTGGCGCTCGGGCTGGTTGATGTGGTGGTCGAGTCGGATCTCAAGCCCTGGGACTGGGCGGCCCTGGTGCCGGTGATCGAGGCGGCCGGCGGGGCGATGACCGACTGGCAGGGAAACCCCCTGCGGCTCGGTGCGGCGGGGCAGGTGATCGCCGTCGGCGATCGGGCGCTGCTGCCGGAAGTCTGCGGACTGCTGGGCTGAGGCCGAGGCGGACGCCACGGCGCCCGGCTTTCGCCCGCCCCGGGAAGAGGCCCGCCCTCCGCGCAGGCGGAAGGCGGCGCCCTGAGGATCAGCCGATCAGCGGCTCGTCCGAACGCCCCTCGCCATGGCCGTTCAGGATCCAGTGCCGCGTCGCGGCCTCAAGGTCGCTGCCGAAGGCGGCGCGCAGATCGGCATAATTCGCCAGGTACTGGGCGGCGTCGAAGCTGTCGGTGCTGCGATGCTCGCCACGGCCATTGGCGATGTAGTGGACGGCCCCAGCCTCGGCATTGGCGCCGAAGGCGGCGATCAGGTCGGGGTGGGAGGCGATGTATTCGAGACCGTCGAAACGGGTCTGGCGGCCCTCCGCACGGCCGAACTGGATGTAGTGGACGGCGCCCGCATCGCCATTGGTGCGGAAGGCGGCGCTCAGATCGGCGTAGGAAGCGATGTATTCCAGGGCCTCGAAGGTGATCTGGCGGCCTTCCGCGTGCCCGAACTGGATGTAGTGGACGGCGCCGGCCTCGGCATTGGTGCGGAAGGTGGCACTCAGATCGGCGTAGGAGGCGATGTAGTCGAGGCCATCGAAGGTGATCTGGCGGCCTTCCGCGCGCCCGAACTGGATGTAGTGGGCGGCGCCGGCCTCGGCATTGGCGCCGAAGGCGGCGATCAGATCGGGACTGGAGGCGATGTAGTCGAAGCCGTCGAAGGTGATCTGGCGGCCTTCCGCATGGCCGTTGCGCAGGAAGTGCTCCGCCCCGGCCTGGGTGTTGGTGCCCAGCGCGGCGGAGAGATCGGCATAGGATGCGATATATTGCAGCCCGTCGAAGCTTGCGGCGCGTCCTTCCCGGGCGCCATAGCTCAGATAGTGGTCGAAGGCCGCACCGGGATTGCCGTCAAAGAAGGCCAGGTCCGGGTTGGCGGCCATGTACTGCTCGGCCGAAAAAGTGTTGACCCCCAGGGTCACCACTTCGCCGGTGGCGGTGAAGCGCAGCTGCTCCACCTCGGTGAGCCGGTCAAGCTCGGTCACCTCGCCGTTCCAGGAGCGCGACAGCACGCCGGCTACCCCGTTGAAGACCTGGATCTCGTAGCTGGAGGGGGGATTGGAAAGAAGCACGGTGTCGAGACCGGGCCCGCCGTTGATCGTGTCATCGCCGGAACCGCCCTCGGCGGTGTCGTCGCCCGCACCAAGGTCGAAGAAGTCGCGGCCGCCATAGCCACGCAACAGGTCATTTTGCGCGGAGCCGCGCAGCGTGTCATCGCCGTTGAGGGCGACCGACAGGAAATAGCTCAGGCTGCCCTGTACGGCACCGATGCCCAGGCTGCGGACCGGCAGCCCCATCCCCTCCAGCCGGTAGAGCAGCGTACCATCCTGGGTTTCCTGCAGCGTGGTGAGCGTGCCTTCGGTCAGGTAGATGTAGCGGGAGAAAAGAAAGGTCGTCTCGGTATAGCCGAAGCCATACCCCGCGAATTCCGTGACGCGGCCGGGATTGCCCTTCGGGCCCCAGTGGCCGACCACATGGCTGGTATTATGGGCGGTCCAGGTCGTGTTGCTCCACCCGCCGGTGGGAACAGCGTCGACATTCAGCCCGGCCGGGCCGGCAATGAGAAGAGCCATGTGGGAGATGTCCAGGAGGGAGGGTGCAAACTAACCAGATGATAGAATTTCGCAACGGAAATTCCCTTTGTTGCGAAACGCAAGCTTCCTCACAGGATGGTTGTCCCGGCGGGGCGGAGCCCTCATCCTAAGGGCATGCGCCGCCGACACCTGATCGCCTCCGGCCTCGCCCTGAGCACGGGCCCCTTCCTGCCGCGTGCCCGGGCCCAGGCCCCGACGCCCGGCCCTGCGGAGGGTGTGCCGCCGCCACGGCGTACCCACGCCCTGTCGCTGCTGGGCGAGCCCGCGCTGCCGGCCGACTTCACGCACTGGCCCTGGGTCAACCCCAAGGCGCCGAAGGGCGGGCAGATGGCGCTGACCGCCCTCGGCAGCTTCGATTCCTTCAACGCCTATATCCTGCGCGGCACGCCCGCCGTCGGCACCACCCTGCTCTACGACACGCTGATGATGCCGAGCAGCGACGAGGCCAGCACCGAGTACGGCCACCTCGCCAAGGTCATCGAGGTGCCGCGCGACGGGCGCGGCGTGGCCTTCGAGCTGCGCGAGGAGGCCCGCTGGCATGATGGCCAGCCGATAACCGCTGAGGATGTGGTCTGGACCTTCAACACGCTGCGCCAGAGCGGCCGGCCCTTCTATCGGGCCTACTGGGCCGATGTGGCGGAGGTGGTGGCGGAGGGGCCGCGGCGCGTCGTCTATCGCTTCAGCACCAACGAGAACCGTGAGCTGCCGCAGATCCTGGGCCAGATGCCGGTGCTGCCGAAGCATTGGTGGGAGGGTAAGGACTTCGCCCAGCCGAGCCTGACCGTGCCGCTCGGCTCCGGCCCGTACCGGATCGAGAGCTTCGAGCCGGGGCGCAGCGTTATCTACCGGCGCGTGGCGGACTACTGGGGCCGCGACCTGCCCACCCGCAAGGGCACCAACAACGTCGATGTCACGCGCTACGAGTATTTCCGCGACACTACCGTGGCGCTGGAGGCCTTCAAGGCGGGGCAGATCGACCTGCGCACCGAGAACGTGGCGAAGGACTGGGCTACGGCCTATGACTTCCCCGCCGTGCGGCGCGGGCTGGTGAAGCGGGAGGAGATCCCGCACGAGCTGCCGACGGGCATGCAGGGCTTCGCCATGAACCTGCGTCGCCCGCTGTTCCAGGACAAGCGCGTGCGCGAGGCGCTTGGGTTGATGTTCGATTTCGAGTGGATGAACGCCAACCTGTTCTACGGCAGCTACACGCGCACCACCTCGTATTTCTCGAATTCCGAACTGGCGGCCAAGGGGCTGCCCTCCGAGGGCGAGCTGATGGTGCTCTCCGCCTTCCGCGGGAAGCTGCCGGAGGCGCTGTTCACCACCGAGTTCCGCGTGCCGAGCTCGGATGGCAGCAACAGCAACCGCGAGAATGCTCGCCGGGCGCTCACCCTGCTGCGCGAGGCCGGCTGGGAGGTGAAGGAGCGGCGCCTGGTGAACGGCGAGGGCCAGCCCTTCAGCTTCGAGATCCTGCTGAACGGCCCGACCTTCGAGCGCATTGCCCTGCCCTACATCCAGGCACTGCAGCGACTCGGCATCGAGGCGCGGGTGCGCACCATCGACCCGGCGCAGTACCAGGTGCGGATGGACGAGTTTGACTACGACATGACCACCGTCGTCATCCCGCAGAGCCTCTCGCCGGGCAATGAGCAGCGCGACTTCTGGACCTCGGCCAAGGCCCAGGAGAAGGGCAGCCTGAACTACATGGGCATCGCCGACCCGGTGGTGGACGCGCTGGTGGAACTGGTCATTTCGGCGCCCGACCGGCAGGCGCTGATCGACCGCACGCGGGCGCTGGACCGGGTGCTGCTCTGGGGCCACTACATCATCCCGCACTGGCATAGCCGGACCTTCCGCCTGGCCTGGTGGGACAAGTTCGGCCGGCCCGAGCGCAACCCGCGCTATGCGCTCGCCATCGACAGCTGGTGGGTGGACACGGGGCGCGAGCGGGCGCTGCCGGCGGATCGCAGCACGGCGCAATAGATGGGCCGAGTTGAAAAAGGCCGGGGGAATGAAATCCCCCGGACCCCCTTCTTCTTTCTGACAGACAGAAAAAAGACGGGGGGCGCGGGGGGAATTCCTTCCCCCCGCTCTTTTTCCCCTTCCAGGAAGACCTGACGCATGGGCGCCTATCTCCTCCGGCGCATCGCTTTGCTGGTGCCGACGCTCTTTGGCATCATCCTGATCAATTTCGTCATCGTGCAGTTCGCCCCCGGCGGCCCGGTCGAGCAGATGCTGGCCGAACTGCGCGGCCAGGGCGGCAGCGCCATCGGCCGCCTCTCGGGCGAGAGCCAGGGCGAGACGCGGGCGCCGCAGGGCGGTGGCGAATCCGGCCCCGTCGGCACCTATCGCGGTGCGCGCGGCATGGATCCCGCGGTGGTGGCCGAGATCGAGCGGGCCTTTGGCTTCGATAAGCCAGCCTATCTGCGCTTCCTCGACATGCTGAAGGGCTATCTCACCTTCGATTTCGGCGAGAGCCTGTTCCAGGGCCGCAAGGTGATCGACCTGCTGCTGGAGAAGATGCCGGTATCCGTCAGCCTCGGCCTGTGGTCCACGCTGATCATCTATCTCGTCTCCATCCCGCTCGGCATCCGCAAGGCGGTGCGCGACGGCAGCCGCTTCGACGCCTGGACCTCCGGCGTGGTGCTGGTGGGCTATGCGGTGCCGGGCTTCCTCTTCGCCATCCTGCTCGTCGTGCTCTTCGCCGGCGGCAGCTTCTTCCAGTGGTTCCCGTTGCGGGGGCTGACCTCCACGGGCGCCTCGGAATGGCCCTTCTGGCAGCGCGCGCTGGACTATGCTTGGCACATGGTCCTGCCGACCCTCGCGCTGGTGATCGGCGGCTTCGCCGGGCTCACCATGCTGACCAAGAACAGCTTCATGGAGGAAATCGGCAAACAGTACGTGCTGACCGCGCGCGCCAAGGGCGCGGACGAGAAGCGCGTGCTCTACGGCCATATCTTCCGCAACGCCATGCTGCTGATCATCGCCGGCTTCCCGGCCGCCTTCATCAGCATCCTGTTCACCGGGGCCCTGCTGGTGGAGATCGTCTTCTCGCTGGATGGGCTCGGCCTGCTCGGCTTCCAGGCGGCGATCCGGCGCGACTACCCCGTGATGTTCGGCACCCTCTACATCTTCACCCTGCTCGGCCTCGTCATGCAGATCGTCGGCGACCTGACCTATACGCTGATCGACCCACGCATCGACTTCGAGGCGCGCCGATGAGTCCGATCACGCGGCGGCGGCTCGCCAATTTCCGCGCCAACCGGCGCGGCTGGTGGTCGTTCTGGATCTTCCTGGCGCTGTTCCTCGTCACCCTCTGTGCCGAGCTGGTGGCGAACGACCGGCCGCTGGTGGCCAAAATGGGCGATCAGTGGTTCTTCCCCATCGCACGGGAATATGCCGAAAGCGATGTCATCTCCGACGGCTTCCCCACCGCCGTGGTCTGGCGCGACCCCTATCTGCAGGAGGAAATCCGCCAGCGCGGCGGCTGGATGGTCTGGCCGCTGCTGCCCTACCGCTATGACACCATCATCCGCGACCTCGGCCAGCCGGCGCCCTCGCCACCGTCCTGGAAGAACCCGCTCGGCACCGACGACCAGGCACGCGACGTGCTGGCGCGCGTCATCTACGGCTTCCGCATCTCCGTGCTGTTCGGCTTCGTGCTGACGCTGTTCAGTTCCGCCATCGGCATCGCCGCGGGCGCGGTGCAGGGCTATTACGGCGGCTGGGTGGATCTCGGCTTCCAGCGTTTCATCGAGATCTGGTCCGGCATGCCGCAGCTCTTCCTGCTGATCATCCTGGCCAGCGTGATCGAGCCGAGCTTCTGGACGCTGCTGGTCTTTCTGTTGCTCTTCTCCTGGATGTCGCTCACCGGCGTGGTGCGCGCTGAGTTCCTGCGCGGCCGCAACCTCGACTATGTGCGCGCGGCCAAGGCGCTCGGCGTCTCCGACACGCGCGTCATGGCGCGCCACATCCTGCCCAATGCCATGGTCGCGACCCTGACCTTCCTGCCCTTCCTGCTCTCGGGCAGCGTCACCATCCTGGCCAGCCTGGATTTCCTCGGCTTCGGCCTGCCGCCGGGCTCGCCCTCGCTCGGTGAACTCGTCAGCCAGGGGAAGAACAACCTCCAGGCGCCCTGGCTCGGCATCACCGCCTTCGTGGTGCTCGGCGGAGTGCTGACATTGCTGATCTTCGTCGGCGAGGCGGTGCGCGACGCCTTCGACCCGCGCAAGCTGCCAGGGGGGAGCGAAACATGACCAGCCTCGGTCGCCAGGAGGGGCTCAGCCCCTCCCGGACCCTCCCTGCCGGGGTGGCAGTGCCACCCCGGACCCCGCCATCAACGGCTGTTTCGACGTGGGCGCGCCGGAGGGCCTCGCCCTCCGGCGACTGCGGGCTCCGCTTGCATGGCCTTTTGGTTTTTTCCTGCGTCCCGCTGTCCCGCGATGAGGCGTTCAGCGCCGGAACAACGGATGGCGGGGTCCGGGGTGACACTGTCACCCCGGCGGGGGTCCAGGGGGCGGCGCCCCCTGGATGGTGTGCCGCATGAGCGCGCTGCTTGATGTAGAGAACCTGAGCGTCGCCTTCCGTGGCCGGCAGGTGGTTCACGAGGTTTCCTTTCGTGTGAATCCTGGCGAGACGGTGGCGCTGGTCGGTGAGAGCGGCAGCGGCAAGAGCGTCACGGCGCTCTCCTGCCTACGCCTGCTGCCGGGGGCGGGCGCCAATCCGACGGGCCGCATCCTGCTGGACGGGACGGAGGTGCTGAAGGCCAGCCCCGCCGAGTTGCAGCGGCTGCGTGGCGGCGTGGCCGGCATGGTGTTCCAGGAGCCCATGACCAGCCTCAATCCGTTGCACAGCATCGGGCGGCAGGTGGGCGAGGCGGTGCGGCTGCATCGCCCGCTGCGCGGGGCGGCGCTGCGGGCGCGCGTCATCGAACTGCTGGAGCGGGCCGGGCTGCCGAAGGCCGAGGAGCGGCTGGATGCCTTTCCGCACCAGCTTTCGGGCGGGCAGCGGCAGCGGGTGATGATCGCCGCCGCCCTGGCCAATGACCCGAAGCTGCTGATCGCCGACGAGCCGACCACGGCGCTCGACGTCACCATCCAGGCGCAGATCCTGGATCTGCTGGACGAGCTGAAGCAGCGCCTTTCGATGGCGCTGCTGCTGATCACGCATGATCTTTCCATCGTCCGCGCCCATGCCGATACGGTGGTGGTGATGCGGCACGGGCGGGTGGTGGAGCAGGGCCCGGCGCGGCAGGTGCTGGGCACGCCGCGGCATGACTATACCCGGCTGCTGCTGGCCACCGAACCGCGCGGCAAGCCGGCGCCGGTGCCGGGGGAGGCGCCGGAACTGCTGCGGGCCGAGGATGTGAAGGTGCATTTCCCCATTCGCCGCGGCGTGCTGCGCCGGCAGGTCGGTGCGGTCCGGGCGGTGGATGGCGTCTCGCTGGAACTGCACGAGGGCGAGACGCTGGGGCTGGTGGGCGAGAGCGGCAGCGGCAAGACGACGCTCGGCCTGGCGCTGCTGCAGCTGGAGCGGAGCGAGGGGCGCATCCTTTTCGAGGGGAAGCCGATCCAGGGGCTTTCCCGTGCCGCGCTGCGGCCCTTGCGGGCACGGATGCAGGTCGTGTTTCAGGACCCGTATGGCTCGCTGTCCCCGCGCATGAGTGTGGCGGAGATCGTGGGCGAGGGCCTGGCGGTGCATGAGCCTTCCCTCGGCCGTGCCGAGCGGCAGCGGCGGGTGATTCAGGCGCTGGAGGAGGTTGGGCTCGACCCCGCCACGGCCGAACGCTACCCACACGAGTTCAGCGGCGGGCAGCGGCAGCGCGTCGCCATCGCCCGCGCGCTCGTGCTGCAGCCGCGCCTGCTGGTGCTGGACGAGCCGACCAGCGCGCTCGACGTCTCCGTGCAGGCGCAGGTGGTGGAGTTGCTGCGCGGGCTGCAGGCGCGGCACCGGCTGGCCTATCTGTTCATCAGCCATGACCTGCGGGTGGTGCGCGCCATGGCGCACCGGATCATGGTGCTGAAGGGCGGCGAGGTGGTGGAAGCCGGCGATGCGGATGCGGTGATGCGGGCGCCGCGCGCGGCCTATACAAGGGCGCTGATGCGCGCCGCCTTCCCGGATGGCGCCGGGCTGCTGGAGACCTCGGCGGGCGAATGAACGAGCTTGAGATGCTGCGCGAGCAGATCGCGCAAGAGAAGGTGCGGCTGGGGGTGGACATCCGCCGGATGAATGCGGTGGGCTCGCCGGTCTATCGGGCGCGTGAGGCCCTGACCATGCCGATCCTCATCCTGGTCGTGTTCTTCCTCGCTGCCCGCTTCATCAACATCCATGTCGGCGCCCTGCTCATGGTGGCGGGCATCGCCTGGTGGCTGCTGAAGGTGCAGCCGCGGATGAAGGAGGGCGTGTTCCAGCGCACCGCTGCCCTGGCCTTTTCGGACGAGCGGCTGTTCGACGGGCTCTGGGCCAAGGGCATCCTGACGCTCTATGCCGAGCGGCCGGATGGCAGCGCCCGCGCCGCGACCCGCAAGGACGACTGGCGCGCCTTCGTGCGGATGCTGGCCGAGGAGCCAGGACCGGAAGCGTAAGCTGCTGCGGAAGGAATCCCGCAGACTCGAAGAAACAAGGATGAGGGTCTGGGGGACTGTCCGAGGCAATGCCTCGGACCCCCCAGACTTCTTCGTCCCCTGTCAGATCTGGCGATCCGGCGGAATGGTGCCCGAGCGCGTCGGATCCGCCGCCGCGCCCATGCCGCGGCTGGAGGCGGTGCCAGGCAGGTCGCTGGCGGTGCTGCCGGGAGTGTCGTCGCTGTAGCCGCGCCAGCCGGCGGCGCGGTAGTCGGCCTCGCGCGCCTGGATATCCACGGGGTTGTGGCGGTTCAGGATATCCTGTGCCTGAGTCACGCGGCTCTCATCGGTGCGCACCGTCACCAGGCTGCCGCCGCGGCGGATGCCTTCGGCATAGACGGGCGCCTCGGACTCGCTAACGCCGGCGCCGGTCAGGGCGCCGACCAGCCCGCCCGCCGCCGCGCCGGCACCGGCGCCGGCCAGGGTGGCGACCAGCGCGCCCGCCGCGACGATGGGGCCGATGCCCGGAATGGCGATGGCGCCGAGCGCGGCCGCCAGCCCGCCGCCGCCGCCGATCACCGCGCCGAGTGTGGCGCCGATGCCGGCGCCGGAGCCGGAATGCTCGCGATGGGTCGTCGTGGTGGTGTCCGTGGTGGTGGTGCCGGTGTCGCTGGCGACAATGCCGACATCGTCATGCGAGAAGCCCGCGGCCTCCAGGTCGCGCACCGCAGCGAGGGCGTGCTCGCGGGTGTCGAACATGCGGGTGATGGTCTGCGTGGGCATGGGATCTCTCCTGTGCGAGGGGTGGGGCGAGGGGCCGGCGCAGCGGGTCACTGCGCGGGCGCGTTTCCGGTCACCACCTGGCCCTTGAAGTCGAGGCCAACATCGACACGCTGGCCGTTCTGCATGGCCTGGCCGCGCCAGACGCCCTTGTCGTCCTTCTTCAGGTTCTGGACATCGCTGTAGCCGGCGGCAGCGATGCGGTCGCGCGCCTGGCCTTCAGTGAAGCTGTTGGCGCCGGCTGCCGGCGTCGTGGTGGTCGGCGGCCGGTTGGTGCCGACGGCATCGGGATTGGCGCCCCGGTCCGTGCGCTCGGTGCGGGGGGTGTCGCCCACCGGCGGCGGCGCCATCCCCGGCGCATTGGTGGTGCCGGGGGTGGTGCGGGGGGTTGTGGCGGTGCCCGGCGTGCCCTGCGTCATGCTGGAGCCGCCGCCGCCGGGCGCCGCGGGGGAGCCGACCGTCCCCTGCTGCGGCTGCTGCTGGCCTTGTGCCATGGCCAGGGGCGCGGCCATCAGGGTGGCGGCGAAGGCCAGGGCGGTTGTCGTGGACCGCATGCGTCTAGTCTCCCTTTATCGGTCTTCTGCTCGGCGCCATGAGGGCCGATTGCCAGGGATAACGCGCAGCCCGGCCCGCGTTTGCGGCGGCGTGGGCACAAAGCGGTGTCCGGTTGCGTCATGGCAGGGGGAAGCACAGCAAGGCTGCCGTTCCGGTGAATGCCGCGCGGGCTGCATCCATTGGTGCGCTCCCGGCCGCGTGAGCTTGGCGGACCCTGTCGCGCCGCCCTTGCGGACAGGCCAACGCAGACAGCTTGTTTTCAGTTTCTGCCGCGCCTTCTCAGAGCGTTTTCAGGCCTGCCGCGCGCCCGGGGAGAGGCTATGGGGGAGGGAGAGCCATGCCTGCCAGGAGAGGGAGGCCCGCATCAGCGCGGGACACGACTCAGGCGCTGAAGATCGCCTTCCAGTCCTCGCGGGCCTTCTGCATGTCGGCGGTGGAAAGGCGGCGCCAGTCGAGATCCACCCGCTTGATGCTCTCCATGTTCGGCGCGTAGTCCGGCACCGGGCTCTGGAAGCTGGTGCGGCCGGAACTCATCGCCTCGCGCTTGGCCAGGATGGCCTGCGCCTCCGGTGAGAGGATGTAGTCGATCCAGAGCTTGGCCGCATTGGGGTGCGGCGCCTGCTTCAGGATGAAGCTGCATTGCGGCATCAGCACCACGCCCTCCTGCGGATGGACGAATTTCAGGCTGGCGCCGCGCTCGTTGTTCTGCAGCGCCCGCGTCGGCTGGCCGAAGACGGCGAACATGTCCTGGTTGGTCACCAGCCGGCTGGCGATCTGCTCGGAGCGCACGAGGAAATTCGGCTTCAGCTTCGCCAGCGCGCGGAAGTAGTCATCGCCGAGCACTTTGCGCAGGCCCATGAAGGTGGCGAGATAGCTGACCGAGATGGTGGCGTCGCCCAGACTGAAGCGGCCTGGCTTCAGCAGGCCCGGCACGTCGCGCCAGGAGGCGAGCTTGAAGTCCTGCATGTCGCCGTTCCACATGGGGACGAACATGTAGGCGCCGTTGAAGGCGAAGTAGCGCGGCTGGCCCAGCCCCGCCTCGAAGACGCGACCATAGTGCTGGTATTCTGGCGAATCGTATTCGAGCACATGCCCGCCCTCCACCTTCTCGAAGACCCAGGTGGGCGAGGCGATGGAGGCGATGTCGATGGTGGCGCGCTGCGCCGCGATCTCCTGCTCGACCCGCGTCACCAGGTTGCCGGTGTTCGAGAGCGTGTAGTTGACCTGGAAGGAGGAGGGCAGGTCATAGGCCTTGCGGAAGCCGGCCGTCAGCTCGTCATTCGTCTCGGGCTGGATCACCGTGTCCCAGTAGCTCAGGCTGCCTTCGCGCTTCGCGCCCTCGATCAGCTTCGCGCGGCTGTCGCCGCTGCCTTGCGCGAGCGAGGGGCGTGCCAGCGCCACGGCGCCGAGGCTGAGTAGGCCGGCAGAAAAGCCTCTGCGTCGCATGATTCCCCCTCCCTTCTTCAGCATGGTTCGGCCCTGGCCGGCGCCCAGGCGGCGGGCTCGTGCAGCACGAAACCGGCGGGGCGCGCGCAGCGCCGCGCCGCCTCCGCCGCCGGTAGGCCGGTCTCCCAGCGGTTGGCGTCGAAGCGGAAACCGTTGACGGCATCGGCGGCCTCGGAGACCACGAAGAGCAGTGGCGGCACCATTTGCTCCGGCTCCAGCAGGCGCGGCATGCGCCCTTCGCGGCTGGCCGCGCGCGCCTCCTCCGCCATGCCCGGCGTGTTCGCGCCGGTGCCGGGATTGACGACGTTGGCGGTGACACCGCTGCCCGCCAGCTCCTTGGCCCAGATCTCGGTTGCCATCTCCAGCGCCGCCTTGGAAGGGCCGTAGGGCGAGCTGCCGGCGCGATTCATCGTATCGAGCTTGGTGGTGACGTTGACGATGCGCCCCCAGCCCTGCGCCAGCATGTGCGGCACGGCGCGGCGCGCGAGGCGGTCAGCGGCGACGAAGTTGGTGTCCATCACCGCCTGCACCATGCCGTCCGTGCATTCCCAGAAAGGCTGCGGCGTGGGGCGGCGGAACTTGTCGGGGCTGATATAGGTGAAGGTCAGCCCGGCATTGTTCACCAGGATGTCGAGCCCGCCGAGTTGCTCGCGCGCCGTGGCGATCAGCGCGTCGCAGGCGGCGGGGTCGCGGATGTCGGCCACCATCGGCAGGAGCCGCCCCGCAGGGACGCCGCGCGCCGCGGCGGCGGCCCGCATCGGCGCCTCGTCCCCGGCGATGTGCCCGGCGGCCAGCACGCGATGGCCGGCCTCGGCCAGGCCCAGCGCCATAGCCTGGCCGAGGCCGCGCAGCCCGCCGGTGACGATGGCGACGCGTTCGGCCATCTCCCGTTTCCTCTCCCGTTTCGGCCTTTGTGGCCCTTGGTTTCGGACGTTATCGGCCTCAAGGCCCGGTGGAAATGTCCGGGAAAAGAAATACGCTCTTGCCCAAAAGTCCGAGATGGGAGGGTGGGGTGAACAAGTTCCTGGCGCTGACGGTCTTCACCAAGGTGGCGGAGCATGGCGGCTTCACCGCCGCCGCCCGCCGGCTGGGCCTTTCGGTCTCCGCTGTCACCAAGACCGTGGCGCGGCTGGAGGACGAGCTTGGCACGCAGCTCTTCAACCGCACCACGCGGCAATTGCACACCACCGACTATGGCCAGGAATTCTACGAGCGCTGCGTCCGTATCCTGGCCGATCTGGAGGATGCGGAAACGGCACTGCGCCAGGGCAGCATCTCCTACAGCGGCCGGGTGCGCGTCATCACCCCCTTCTCCTTCGGTCGCGTCACGCTGGTGCCGGAACTGCCCGCCTTCCTGCGCAAATACCCGGAGATCGTCCTCGACCTCAACTTCAGCGACCAACCGGTGGACCTGATCGCCGGCGGCTATGACGTCGCGGTGCGCACTGGGGAAATCAGCGATTCCCGCCTGACCACACGGCTGCTGACGCGCGGCTCGCAGGTGACCTTCGCCGCCCCCTCCTATCTGGCGCGCCATGGCACGCCACGCACGCCGGAGGAACTGCGCGAGCACAACTGCATCGTCGGGCGCTTCGGGCCGGAATGGAGCTTTCGCGGACCCGACCGCAAGCCGATGACGGTGCGGGTCAGCGGCAATGCCATCGTCAATAGCGGGGACGCGCTGCGCGAGGCGGCGGCGGCCGGGATCGGCATCGGCCAGGGCACCTGGTGGCTGGTGCGCAAGGACCTGGAGCGCGGCGCGGTGGAATCCATCCTGCCGGACTACGCCCTGGAGGGCATGCCGATCTCCATCCTCTACCCGGCGCAGCGGCACTTGCCGGCCAAGGTGCGCGTCTTCATCGACTTCCTGGTGGCGATCACCCGCACCTCCTGATCTCGGACAATCTGGCAAGGTTGTTTTGGCAACTTCGGACATTTGCAACAGGCGTGGGCCGTGCCTCATTGGTGGCAAGCCGTCACGGGCGGCAGCAGAGGAAGGCGACCATGCGACTGGGCTACTTCACCATGCCGATCCACCCGATGCAGCGGAACTGGACGGAGACCCTGAAGGAGGACCGCCAGGCCGTGATCCTGGCGGATCAGCTCGGCTTCCACGACGCCTTCATCGGCGAGCACCTGACGGACACCTGCGAGAACATCACCAGCAGCATGATGTTCCTGGCCTCGCTGGTCTCCGATACCAAGCGGATCAAGCTGGCGACTGGTACGGCCAATCTCTCGCACCATCACCCCGTGATCATCGCCAGCCAGGCGGCGATGCTCGATCACCTCTCGGAAGGGCGCTTCATCCTCGGCGTCAGCCCCGGTGCCCTGACCTCGGATGCCGAGGTGCTCGGCATCCTCGAGCAGGACCGCAACAAGATCTTCGCCGAGGCGATCGACGTCATCCTGGAGATCTGGGCACGCGACGCGCCCTACGACATCGACCTGCCGGACAACCGCTTCAAGGTCTCGACCGCCCGCACCCAGGCGCTGCATCTCGGCGTCGGCAACCTGGCGAAGCCCTACCAGAAGCCGCGCCCCGAGATCGTCGGCACGGTGCTGGCGCCCGGCTCGCAGGGGGTGATCGCCATGGGGCGGCGGGATTTCCATCCGCTTTCCGCCAATTTCCTGCTGCCGATGTGGTTGCGCTCGCACTGGGAGAACTATGCGGAGGGCAAGGCGCAGGTGGGCCAGACGCCGCGCGTGGAGGATTGGCGCGTCGCCCGCACCATTTTCGTCGCCGATGACGAGCGCACCGCCGCCCGCTATGGCGGCGAGGATCCGAACAGCCCCTATGCCTTCTACTACCGCCAGCTCCTGGCGAAGATGACGCGCAGCAAGCGGCTTTTCGTGTTCAAGACGCATCGCGAGGAGCCGGACGAGGCGGTGACGCAGGAGCGCGTGATGCGGGAATGCGTGATCCGCGGCACGGTGGACCAGGTGGTGGAGCAGCTCCTCGCGCTTCGCGAACGGATCGGCGATTTCGGCGAGATCGTCTATGCCGGGCTCGACTGGGTGGACCCCGCGCTGGCCAAGCGCTCGATGCAACTCATGGCCGAGCAGGTGATGCCGCGCGTCAATGCCGCCATTGCCCGCGAGGCGAAGGCGGCCTGAGCGTGGCGCGCGCGCTGGTCACCGGTGCCGCCTCCGGGCTGGGTTCCGCCATCGCGCGTGCCTTGGCGCGCCGGGGGTACGATCTGGCGCTTGCGGAGCTGGACCCCGCCACGCTCGCCCCACTCCTGGCGCATCCCGATCTCGCGGGACGCCAGGCCGTGCCCGTCGCCCTCGATCTGCGCGCGCGGGAAAGCCTGGAGGTCTGCTTCGCCACGGCTGCCGAGGCGCTCGGCGGGATCGATCTTCTGGTGAACAATGCCGGGCGCCCGCTCAGCGTGCCGGCGGTCGAGGTCGCCTGGGAAGACTGGGACGCCGTGATGGCGGTGAACCTGAAAGGCGCCTTCTTCCTCTCGGCGCATCTGGCGCGGCACTGCATCGCGCGCGGGGCGCCCGGCGCCGTCGTCAACATCGCCTCGACGCATGGGCTGGTCGGCATCGCCGGGCGCAGCGTCTACGGCATCTCCAAAGGCGGCCTGGTGCAGATGACGCGCATGCTGGCCATCGAATGGGCGGCGCAGGGCATCCGCGTCAACGCCATCGCGCCCGGCACGGTGCTGACGCCCTCGCGCCAGGCCATGCTGGCCGACCCGGCGCGTCGGCAGGCGATGCTCGATCGCATCCCGATGGGGCGCTTCCCGGTGGAGGCGGAGGTCGCCGATGCGGTCTGCTATCTGGCGGGGGCAGAAATCGTCACGGGACAGATCCTGGCGGTGGACGGCGGGGTGACGGCGGCTTGAAAAAAAGCCTGGGGGAATTCGGGTCTGTCCTCGAATGCCACAGGGGCGGAACCGGGGAAGAATGAATTCTCCCCCGGACCCCCTCTTCTTTTTTTCTATCAGTTTTTTGTCGCGCGGGCGGTGCGCGCTTACGCCGGGGCTGGAGCAGCCCCGGCGACTGCGGCGAAGGGCGGTCCTTGCCACCGGAGCAACCGGAAACTGACAGAAAAAGATGGGGGGTTCGGGGGGAATTCCTTCCCCCCGACCTTTTTCTACCCTGCCGGCAGCACCACGCATTCCTCCGGCCGGATCGCCACCTGTACGCGATCGCCCGGTGCCCCACCGGTCGGGGACTGTACCGCGCGCAGCTCGATGCCGCCGAGGTCGAGCACGTATTCCTCCGTGAGGCCCAGGAAAGAGGAAGCCCGCAGCTCCGCCGGTAGGCCCGCCCCGGCGCCAAACCGCACATGCTCCTTGCGCACGCAGGCCAGCACCTTGCTGCCGCGCGCGGGGGTGGCGCCGTCGCCGAGCGTGCCACGAAGGGTCATGCCTTGCGGCAGGCGGATCTCGGCCTGGCCGTCTTTGCTGCCGAGCATCTCGCCCTCCAGCACGTTGAGGCCGAGGAAGCGAGCGACGAAGGGCGTGGCCGGGTGGTGGAAGACGCGGCGCGGGCCGCCCTCGGCCTCCACGCGGCCACGGTTCATCACCACCAGCCGCTCGGCCAGCCCGAAGGCCTCGGACTGATCGTGGGTGACGTAGATGGCGGTGAAGCCGAGCCGGTCCTGCAGGATCTTCAGCTCCATCCGCATCTGCTCGCGCAACTGGGCATCGAGGTTGGAGAGCGCCTCGTCGAACAGCACGAGGCGCGGCTCATGGATCAGCGCGCGGGCCAGGGCCACGCGCTGCTGCTGGCCACCGGAGAGCTGGGTGGCCGACTTCTCCGCCCAGGCGCCGAGGCCGACGATCTCCAGCATCCGGGCGATGCGCGCCTGCTGCTCGGCCTTCGGCACGCGGCGCACGCGGAGCGGGAAGCCGACATTCTCCGCCACGCTCATGTGGGGCCAGACCGCGTAGGACTGGAAGACGATGCCGAGCTGCCGCTCCTCGGAGGGCAGGTTGATGCCGCGGGCGGCATCGAAGACGACGCGGCCGGCGATCTCGATGGTGCCGGCATCGGGCGTCTCCAGCCCGGCGATGCAGCGGAGCATGGTGGTCTTGCCGCAGCCGCTGGGGCCGAGCAAGGCCAGTGTATGCCCCTCGCCGACCTGGAAAGAGACGCCGTCCAGCGCGCGATGCGGGCCGTACTGCTTGACCAGCCCGTCCACGCGGATGAAGGCCTTACTGTCCATGACGTTCTCTCCGCTCAGGACTGGGTGACGGTGGTGCGGGTCAGGCGGAACAGGCTGAAGGCGAGCAGCAGGAGCACGAGCTGCACCATCGCCAGGGCCGCCACATAGCCGGCGCTGCGGTCGGCCAGCAGGACCAGCGCCACGCTGATCGTCTCGGTGCCCTGGGCATAGAGCAGGATGGTCGCGCCCAGCTCGCGGATGAAGATGACGAAGAGCATCAGCCAGGCCGCGATCACCGCCGGCTTGAGCAGCGGCAGCAGCACCCAGCGCATGCTCTGCCCCCAGCTCGCGCCGCTCGCCCGCGCGCTCTGCTCCAGCTCCGGGTTGATCGCCAGGAACATGGCGGAGACGGTGCGGGTGGCGAAGGGGAAGAAGCGTGCGACATAGGCGATCAGCACGATGGTGAGCGTGCTGTAGAGCGGTGTGCGGATGGCCAGGATCAGGAAGCCGAGGCCGAGGATGATGCCGGGGATGCCGAGCGGCAGCGAGAGCAGTGCATCGGCCAGGCCGCGCCGACCCGGCGCGCCGCGGTTGAGGTAATAGGCCTGCAGCACGGCCAGCGCGACGCCGATGGTGGCGCCCAGCACCGCCAGGATCAGGCTGTTGAGGATGGCCTGCTGTGTCAGCCGGAAGCTGAACAGCACATAGGCGAAATTGGCGAGGCTGGCGCGGGTGATGTCGAAGCTGCCGGTCCAGAGGCGGGAGAGGGAGACCATCACCAGCGCCATGGTCGGCAGCAGCACCGCGCCGCCGATATAGATGGCCTCCAGCGTCAGCGCCGCGATGCGGCCGGCGCGGCCGAGCTTGAGCAGACGCGGGCGGTAGCCCTTTCCGGTGACGATCTCGTAGCGCCGCCGCGCCAGATAGCGCCGCTGCGCCAGGGTGAGCAGGATGGTGACACCCAGTACCATCATGCCGAAGGCGGCGGCGCGGCCGAAATCGGCCGGGTATTGCACGGCGGCGAAGATCTCGGTCGGCATGGTGGGGATGCCGCTCGGCAAGGCGAGGGCGAGCGGCACGTCGAACAGCCCGGCGCTGGTGATGAACACCACCAGCGCGCCCGAAAGCAGCGCCGGGCTGACCAGCGGAATGCTGACATGGCGCAGCGTGTACCAGAAGCCGGCGCCATGCACCCGTGCCGCATCCTCCAGCGCGGCGTCCATCTGCTTCAGCGGCGACATCACGAAAAGATAGACATAGGGCGTGTAGAACAGGGTCAGCACCCAGATCACGCCGCCCAGGCTGTAGATGTTGATGAAGCCGAGATCGAGGCCGAAATGGCGCATCGCGAACTGCTGCAGCAGGCCGCTGCCCGGCGCGACGAGATAGATCCAGCTGATCGCGCCGACATAGGGAGAGAGGAAGAAGGGAACCAGGTTTCCCATCTCCAGCCAGCGCCGCCCCGGCATGTCGGTGCGTGCCACCAGCCAGGCGAGGGTGAAGCCGAGGGCGCAGCTCAGCAGCGTGGTGCCAATGCCGCAGAGCGCGGTATTGCCGACGGCCTCCCAGACGCGCGGCTCCGACAGCACGCGGGTGAAGTTGGCGAGGGAGAGCCGGGCGACATCGCCGTCCCAGACCAGCAGGCTGCGGATCAGCATGGCCAGCAGCGGCCCGGCGACCAGCAGCAACCCGGCAATGACGCCCGCCGCCGGCAGGCCCCGCTGCAGGCCGAGGAAGCGGCGCGGCGCCGGCGGCGCCTCGGCCAGCGCCGGCGCGAGGCCGCGCCCGATGCCTGTCGCGCTCATGCCGCGCGCCACGGGATCTGCGTGTCCTCGGGGGCGGCGACTTCATGCCCGTTCAGCGTCAGGGCGAGCAGCGTGTAGTAGCCGATGAGGCCGGTGAGATCGACGATCCCCTGCTGGCCGAGCGCCTCGCGCACACGCCGGTAGAGCGCATCCGGCACGCGGCCCTCGCGCAGCAGCGTGGCACAGTAATCGCGCACTAGGGTTTCGGTCACGTCCTCGAAGCCCGGCTCCTGGCCCTGGCCCAGCCGTACCAGGGCGGCCTCGGGCAGGCCCAGCCGCTCGGCCAGCGGCGCATGGGCGTACCATTCGTAGTCGCAGCGCCAATGGCTGGCGACCGTCAGGATGGCCAGCTCGCGCAGCCGCTCCGGCACGGCGCACTGGAAGCGGACATAGACGCCGAGCTGCTCCACGCGCGCGGCGAGGGCCGGGCTGTGCAGCAGCGCCAGGAAGGGTCCGCGCACGCCGCCACGGGCGCCCGTCGCGATGCGGTTATAGACTTCGGATTGCGCCGGGCTCAGCGCCTCGCGGTCGATGGGCGGCAGCCGGCTCATCGTGTTCCCCCCGTCTCGAGGCTGGTGAAGAAGCGATGCAGCGCGGCGGCCACCGCTTCCGGCTGCTCGATCGCCGAGAGGTGGCCGGCATGCGGGATCTCGACGTATTGCGCGCCGGGCGTCGCGTGCTGCATGGCGCGCATCACCTCGGGCGGCGCGCCCTGATCCTCCTTCCCCGTCAGGTAGAGCACGGGGAGCTCGATGTCGGCGAGCTGTCCGCCGTAGTCGAGCCCTTGCAGGGCGGCGGCGCAGCCGCGATAGCCCTCGGGTGTCGTGTTGCGCACCATGGCGGCGACTCTGGCGGCCAGGGCAGGCTGCGCCTCGCGGAAGCCGCGCGCGAACCAGCGCGAGAGGCTCGGCTCCACCATCGCCTCCATGCCCTGCGCCGCCACTGCCGCGCTGCGCTCCGCCCAGGCCTCGCGATAGCTGGCGGGGGCGGAGGCGCGGGCGTTGCAGCAGGCCAGGCTCAGCAGCCGCTCGGGATGCGACAGCGCCAGGCCCAGCCCCGTCATGCCGCCGAGCGAGAGGCCCACGAAATGCGCCCGCGCGATGTCCAGCGCCGTCATCAGCCCGGCGGCATCGCGGCCCAGCATGTCGAGATCATAGGGGCCAGGCGGCGCATCGGACCTGCCATGCCCGCGCGCGTCGTAGCGCAAGATCCGGTAGTGCGGCGCCAGCGCGCGGGCCACGCCGTCCCACAGGTGAAGATCCGTGGCGATGCCGTGCGCCAGCACCACCCAGGGCCTGCCCTCCGCCCCTTCGACGATGGCGTGCAAGGCGGTGCCGTTGGTTTCGATGTGCATGGCCTCATCCTCCCCCGAGTTCCTGCCTTGATGCGCTGGCTCAGCCTTGTGCCGCGGCCTCCGGCAGGTAGCGGCCGAAGCGGCCGCGATAGAACACCAGCGGCGCCCCTTCGAGGGCGGTGCAGGAGGTCACTTCGCCCATCAGGATGTCGTGGTCGCCGCCGGGATGGATGGCATGCAGGCGGCAACTCAGATGGGCGAGGCATTCCGGCAACAGCGGCTGGCCGAGGTCGCAGCGGGCGGGTGGCAGGCCCATGAAGCGGTCGCCCTGGGGCCCAACGAAGCGGCGGGCTAGTGCCTCCTGCCCTTCGGCGAGCAGGTTAACGGCGAAAGCGCCGCTGGCCTGGATGGCGGTGCCGGTCGCGCTGCCCTTGCGCAGGCAGACGAGCAGCAGGCACGGCTCAAGCGAAACCGAGGTCAGGGAATTGACCGTCATGCCCTGTCGGGTGCCCTGCCATTCCGTCGTGACCACGGCGACGCCCGTGGCGAAGGCGCCCATCGCGGCCCGGAAGCGGGAGGGGGTGACCGACCGGAGGCCGGCTTCGGAAGCAGGCTGGTTCACCGCAGGCTGATCTCGGACGTTTTCGCCAAGGTATCAGCGGGGTTTGGTGTTGGGAAAATCCGAAATCAGAAAATCATTCTTGCCGGAAATTCAAAAAGGTCGGGGGAAGGAATTCCCCCGAACCCCCATCTTCTTTCTGTCAGTTTGGCGCCGCGCTTTCCGCCAGCGCGGGAAACTCGAAGAAAAAAGAAGGGGGCCTGGGGGAATTCATTCCCCCAGCCTTGCCTTGGGTGGAACTGGTGCCCCGGTCCGCTGGTAGAGCGTGCCGCGGTGGCGCAGCCAGTGCTCCCGCATCCAGTCATCCGCGGGATGGTCGTAATAGTCCCAGGCGATATGCCGCGCGTTCGATCCCACGAAATGCGCGCCGCAGCGACCAAGCTCTGGCTGGTGTGGCCAGAAGGGAGAGCAGATGGTGACCTCATCGACCCGTACAGCCAGAGGTGTGCTGCGCGCGGAGAGGGCCGCGACCTGCAAACCCTGTTCATCCAGTTCCGAGGTGAGGAGGACGGGCTGCCCCGTCGCCATTTCCTGTCGCCGGAGCACGTCGCGCAGCGCGTGCTCGAGGTCGAAGCCGGGCGGCAGGCCACGGATGCCGGAATTGCGGGGCTCCGGCCCGCAGAAGGCGGCGAACTGGCCGAAGGCGGGCTTCACATCCTCCGCCAGCAGGCAGCGATCCGGCACGCCCTCCTCCAGCCAGGCGCGGAGTGCGGCGGGGAGGTCCCAGAGGATGCAGTCATTGTCGAGGGAAAGCTCGAAGCGGTCGGGAAAGAGCCGCAGCGGCGCGAATTTCCAGGCGACGCCCTCCGCCATGCCCTCGGCCAGATGGCGCCGCAGCCAGGGCGGGACAGCGGCGGCTGAATCATGCCAGCGGACCCCTTCCGGCAGGGGGCCGGCCTTCGCCCGCGCTTCCGTGAGAGAAAGGCTGTTGCAGCACACCGTATAGGCCGTGCGCGGGCCGAACAGGTTCCAGGCACCCCAGACGGAAAGCCGCAGGGCCTCGAAGCCGCGCTCGCTGACATCGCCGACCGTCCAGCGGATGCCGAGCCTGCCGTCCTTCCCGTGCAAGCCGCTGTCCTCCCTATGCCGTTCCGGGCTGCAACAGCTTCCGCAACACCCACTGGCTGCCGGGAGCGGGAGGCGGGGAATCCGGCGGCGCCAGGGAGGCCATGGCCGCAGGAGGCAGATCGATCCTGCGATAGCCGCGGCGCTCATAGAGGCGCCGCGATCCGTCATCCTCCTTGTCCACTGTCACCTCCGCCCAGGCGCAGCCGCGCTCGCGCAGGACCTCTTCCGCTGCGCCGAGAAGGCGGCCGCCGATGCCACAGCCCTGCAGGCAGGGAAACACCCGCAAGGCCCAGATCACACCCAGGCGTTCCGTGGCATGGCGGCTGAGATCGATCCAGGCCTGCCCGGCGGCCATGCCGTTCACCTCCGCCACCAGCATCAGCGTGGCCTGCCCCCGCTCCTGCCGCGCGAAGATACGGTGGATCAGGTCGCGGTGCGCGGTGAACAGGCCCCACCATTCGAGCGCCGGCAGGTCGGCCTCGCGGCAGGGGCGGATGGCGGCCTGGACCGTGGCCTGGAACGGGGCGAAGGGATCGTCCATCAGTCGGGCGGGTCCTCCGGGGCGGGTTGGACAAGCCGGCGGAAGGTCGGGGCATCGCGCGCGCCCCAGCGATACTTGTAGGCCTCGCCGCCGCGCAGGAAGTCGAAGCTGGTGGCGCCTTCCGCCACGGCGTCGTGGACGGCGTGCTCGAGCGCCAGGGCACCTGGGCTGAGCGCTGCGAAGCGCGGGTCGAAGCCACTGAGATAGAAATAGACCCGCCGCGCCGCGATGCCAGGGCGGTCCGCCAGGGCGTAGAGCGTGGCGATGACGCGGCCCTCCAGCCGCAGGGCGTGCAGGCGGAGCGTGCCATTGGCCAGGAGGCCCGGCAGCGCCTCGCGATGCGCGGCCTGCACCGCCGGCTCGGCGAGGACGCCGCTTTCGCCCCGCTCGGCCCAGCGCGCGCGGTGCAGGTCGAGCTGTGCCTCGAAGAGATCGGCCAGGCTGGCGGCCGTCGCGCGTTCCCAATGCAGCCGGCCCTGCCGCTCCGCGCGGTGGCGGGCGGTGCGCAGGTTCTGCCACATCCGCGGTGGGATGGCCTCGATCGGCGCGTTGCGGCTTTGGGGAAGCGGCAGGAACGGGCAGGGGGCGCCCTCGGCCCGCTGGTCCTGCCAGCCGGGCGGTGCCTCTCCCGCCAGCAGGACCGCGCCCTCGCGCAGCTGCGGCCATTCGCAGGCATCCCAGCGCGCGCGCCGCGCGGCCAGGTGCCGGAAGGCGCAATCCATCACCACGGCCGCCTGCCCGGGCAGCGCCAGCGCATCGAGATAGTCGGTCGTGCCCATGCCAAGAGGGAAAACGAGGCGCCGCCCATCCGGTTGAGTGTGGATGTAGAGCGGCACCAAGCCGACCAGCGCCTCGGCCGGCGGCCTGCGGATGGCCAGGGTGAGCAATTCGCCCTCGCCGACATGCCGCCACCAGGGGATCAGCCATTCCGGCGACTGGAAAGGCGTCGCCTCGGGTGCCTGCCGCCACAGCGCCTGCCAGGCGGGCCGCAGCCGCTCCAGCGCGGCAGCATCGGTGATCGCCTCGGCCAGCAGCGGCGCGGCCTCAGGCGGAGAGGGCATGCGGCGGGTGCTCACGGATGAGCCGTCGATAAACCTCCAGGTAGCCCGCGACCATGACCTCGGCCGAGAAGCGTTGCCGGGCGGCGGCGCGGCAAGCCTCAGCCGCGATCCGGGGCGCGGCGCGGATCGCGGCGGCCAAGCCCTCCACGTCATCGGCGAGGAAGCCGGTGACGCCGTGCTCCACGATTTCGGGCAGGGCGCCGGAGGGCAGCGCCACCACCGGCGTGCCGCAGGCCAGGGCCTCCATGGCGACCAGCGAGCTGGTTTCCGGCGCGATGCTGGCCGAGATCAGGCAGCGGGCACCGCTGAGCAGCCGGCGCTTGCGCGCGAAGCCGACAGGGCCAAGGAAGCGGTGCGGTCCGACGGCGAGGCGAGGCGCGATTTCCTCCCGCCAGTAGCGCTCGTGCTCGGTATAGGGGAAGACTTCGCCGCAGAGCAGCACCGGCACGCCGGCGCGCGTGCCGGCATCGAGCGCCTGATGGAGGTTCTTCTCCGGGCAGATGCGGCCCATGGCGATGGCGTAGCCCCGGCGGGAGACGCGGGCCGCCAGCGCCTCCACCGGCACCCCGTTGCCGACCGGCGGCAGCAGCCGCTCCATCGGCGGGCAGGCGCGGCGCTGCGACCAGGAGACCGGGTTGAACCAGGTCTCCGGCCGGGCAGGGTGGAGCGCCTCCGGCGGATACCAGAAAGGCGGCAGGTGCAGCGTGACCAGCACGGGGACGCCCGGGGGCGGCAGGTAGGCGTCGAAGTCGAGGCCGTGCATGTGTACGAGGTCGGCGCCCTGGCGGACTGCCCGCTCCACATTCTCCCGGTGCATCGCCTGCGTGATGGCGCGGGCGGCGGCGTCGATCGGCCCCGGGCGTCGTGGGGTGGCCAGCAGGGTGCCGCTGGCGCGCGATCCCTCGCAGGCCACCAGGATGGAACGGTGCCCGAGGCGCGTCAGCGCGGCGTCGAGCTGCGCCGGGACCTGCTCCGCGCCGCCGACCGCATCCGGCCCGACCGGCGCGAAAGGAAACGCGACCTGGGCGATGGTGAGGCTCACAGCGCCCCCTGCAGGCCGAGGGCCGCGAGTGCCTGCTCCGCCAGGGCACGGAAGCGCGCACCGGTCATGCCCCAGGCGAAGCCCTCGTAGAAGAGCCGCCCGGGATGGGGCGGCGCGTCGAAGCGATAGGGGGGGGCGGCGCGCAGGGGTTCCGCCGCGCCGACCGGGAATTGCGCCAGGGTCTGCCGCTGGCTGGCGAAGCAGGCGAGCATCCGGCGCTTGCGCTCGCGCGCGGCCGCATCCAGCGGCGCCATCACCGGCACGCAACCATCGGCCGGCAGGAACTGGCCGACGGCGATGCCCTGCGGCCCGGCATGGTAGGAGGCCATTTCGACCAGCGCGGGAGCGGGATCGCCGTCGCGGCGCAGCAGCGCGCATGCGGCGTGCACGGCGCAGGCGGTGGCGTCGTGGTCCGGGTGGCCGCCCTCATAGGGATGGGTGACCACCACTGCCGGCTGCCGCTCGCGAAGGATCGTGGCCAGGGCGGGAATGATGGCCGCCAGTCGCAGGCTGGCCTCCTGGTCGGCGATGTCGAGGGTCTGCGTCCAGACCCGCTGCACGCCGCCCGTGCGCAGCGCGGCGGCCAGTTCCTCGCGCCGCGCCGCCGCGTAGTCGCGCAGGCTGCGGAAGCCATGCGCCGCTGCATCCTGCCCATCGCGCGGGGCGCCGTCGGTGACGTGCAGCAGGGAGAGCGCGCGCAGGCGCGGCAACTGGCCGCCAAGCCCGATCACCTCGTCATCCGGATGCGCGGCGACGATCAGCACCGGCGTGTCGCTCGGTGCCTCCCCCTCGGCCATCCCGGCCAGGAAGCGGCTGGCCGCACGATCCTGCATGCGACCTTACCCGCCGCCGCCCGCCAGATCGGCCCGCCGCTCCGGCAGGATGGCGGCGCCGTCCATTCGGCCCGGCTGGTCCGGGCGCAGCGCGGCGCCGCGCAGCATCGCGCGTTGCTGCAGCACGCGGAAGGGCAAGGCGACCTCGCGCCCGCCCTTTGGGCGCGTTTCGAGCAGTTCGAGGGCCTGACGATAGCCGTGCAGCGTGCCGACATCGGCATAGGCTTCCCCGGCCCGCAGGCCGCGCGCTGTGCCGCCCTGGGCGAGATAGGCATTGACCAGGGTGCCGATGTATTCGTCCCCGCGCCCTGGCGCCTGCCAGAGCGCATGCAGTGCGTGCAGCACATGGCCGGGCATGCGGAAGGCGCCCCAGACCCAATGCGAGCGGGCGTCGCGCGCCTTCACCTGGATCTCCGTGACGCGTCCTTCGGCATCCGTCACCACGGCGTCGAAATGCTCGGGCTGCTCGACAGGAAAGAGGAGGAAGGAAAGCTCCTCCGCCGGCAGCAGCGCGAGACCGTTGCGCGGAAACCAGACCGTATCGGGCAGGCCGACCAGAACCGGCTCCTCGGCGGAAATGAAGGGAGCGGCACGGAAGATTGCGTCGCAGAGCCCGCCGGGTTCGGGCTGCACCACATAGGCGATGCGGGCCGGGCCGATGCTGGCGCCATAGTAGTTGATGATGTCGCTCTTTCCAGGAGCGATGACGAAGCAGATCTTGTCGGCGCCGGCGGCGATCATGCGCTCGATCAGGTGCTCGCTGACGGCGCGCGGGCGCTCCACGCCGTCCTCGATTCGGCTGCCCACCGGCAGCAGTTCCTTCGAGAAGGCCAGCGGCTGGATGCGGCTGCCGAGGCCCGCGGCCGGGATGATGCCCCACATGGCTCAAGCCTCCTCGGCCAGGGCGTCGGGCTCCGGGGCGGAAACCAGCGCCAGGGCCGCTTCCAGGTCGCGCGCGCGGTGGTCGGCGGTGTGCTCCTCCAGCGTGCGCTGCCGAGCGCGCGCAGCCATGCGGCGGATCTCACCTTCCCCGAAGGCAAGCGCCGCCATCGCCTCCTCCGTCGTGTTGGCGACGAGGATCTCGCTGCCCGGCGCATAGAAGCCATCGAGCCCTTCCCACCCGTCGCTGAGCACCAGCGCGCCGCAGGCCGCGGCCTCGAAGAGGCGGCCGGAGGGGCAATAGCCCATCTCCGCCATGGCCTGGCGGGTGATGTTCAGCGTCAGGCGCGCGGAGGAAAAGAAGGCGGGATGCTCTGCCGGTGGCAGGTGTCGGACGAAGAAGATGTTGTCCGACCACGGGAAGTCCGCCGGGTACTGCGCCCCGCCGATGACGAAGCGCCGCTCCGGCATTTGTCGCGCGGGCCGTACCAGGAGGGCCTCCAGGCTGGCCTGACGATCGGCCGCATAGGTGCCGAGATAGGACAGATCGGCCTGGTAGGCCGCGGCCGGCGCGGTCGGCTGATGCGCCTCGGGATCGACGCTGCCATAGAGCGGCGCCACGCGGCGCGCGCCGAGCAGCGTACGCAGTCGCGTCAGCGCGGCGCCGCCGGTGTAGCTGAGCACGAGATCGAAGCTGCCCAGCCCTTGCGGCGGCAGGTAGCCGACCGGCTCGCCCGCCGCCAGCCGGGCCAGGGTGACAGGCGTGTCCAGGTCATAGAAGACGCGCGCCTCCGCCGGCGAGCGCGCCACCAGTTCGGAGGCCGCGATGCCGTCCGGACAGTAGGAGGTGACCATGCCGACCTCGGCATCGGCAAGGTGCCGTTCGGCGAGGGGCCGCACCGCCTGCCAGTCGGGATAAAGGATGAGCTCGACGCCGGGCAATTCCGTCAGGTCGCGCGACTCGGCATACCAGGGCACATCCTTCTCGAAGAAGACGATGCGGTGCCCACGGCGCACCAGCGCCTTGCACAGTGCGCGCCAGAGCGTCGCATGGCCATTTCCCCAGGACGAGGAGATCGTGAGGCCAAAGACGACAAGCTTCATGCATCGCAATCCGTCGTGCTGGGAACGAAGTGAACCAATCCAGAGTTCCACAGTTTCGGAAGGCCTGTAACGGCAAGGAAACGTGAGAAGCCGTTACGCCGCCTCCATGCTGTTCCGGCGTGCCGCCCGCGCGGGAACTCTCGCGGCGGCGTGCGGTTTAGAGCAGGCATGGACACTGCAGCGGGAGAAGACCATGGCTGAGGTCACCACCGACCATGCCACCATCCGCAAATGGGCCGAGGCGCATGGCGGCAAGCCGGCGGCCGTCGATCGTACCCACAAGGGCGGCGACACCGGCATCATCCGCATCATGTTCCCGAAATCGAAGCAGTCGGAGCATGATGCGCTCGTCGAGATCTCCTGGGACGAGTTCTTCCGGCAGTTCGACGAGAGCAAGCTCGCCCTGCTCTACGAGAAGGACGGGCTGTTCAACAAGATCGTCGGGCGCGACACGATGGAGAAGCGCGAGCACGGCGACCATCACGCCTCCCGCCACGAGAGGTAGTCTCCGCGTCGCGTCCCGGCCTGAAGCTCCGGAAAGGCTTTTCGCTTTTCCGGCGTTTCGCGCGTCCGCCGGGTTATGCCTCAGGCGCCCGGCAGGGCGGCCGGGACCTGCGCCGGCTCCACGAGCGCGCGCAGCTGTGCCTCGTCCAGCGTCTCGCGCTCCAGCAGCGCCTGCGCCGTGCGCTCCAGCGTCTCGCGCCGCTCCTTGAGCAGGGTCACGGTGCGGTCGAAGGCGCGCTGCACGATGTCATGCACCTCCTCGTCCACGGCGGCCGCCGTCTCGTCCGAATAGGCGCGCTCCTGCGCCCCGCCCATCAGCGGGTTGGGGCTGAGGAAGGAACGGCCATCCTTCTCCAGCGAGACATGGCCGATGCGCTTCGTCATGCCATAGCGCGTCACCATGGAGCGGGCGATGTCGGTCACGCGCGCCAGATCGTCCGCGGCGCCGGTGGAAAGATGGCCGAAGACGATCCATTCCGCCGCGCGCCCGCCGAGCAGGACGAGCATCTTGTTCTCCAGCTCCGCCTGCGTCATCAGGAAGCGGTCCTCGGTGGGGCGCTGGATGGTGTAGCCGAGGGCCCCCACGCCCCGCGGGATGATGGACACCTTGTGCACGGGGTCGGAGCCCGGCGTCGCCAGCGCCGCCAGCGCATGGCCCATCTCGTGGTAGGCGACGATCTCCCGCTCGCGCGGATTGAGCAGGCGGTTGCGCTTCTCCAGCCCGGCGATGATTCGCTCCACCGCATTGTTGAAATCGGCGAGGCTCACGGCGCCCGCCCGCCGGCGGGTCGCCAGCAGTGCCGCCTCGTTCACCAGGTTCGCCAGGTCGGCGCCGGTGAAGCCAGGGGTGAGGGCCGCGATCTTCTCCGCATCGACCGTCTGGTCTAGATGCACCTTGCGCAGATGGACCTTCAGGATGTCGATGCGCCCCTTCTTGTCCGGCCGGTCCACCAGGACCTGGCGGTCGAAGCGGCCGGCGCGCAGCAGGGCGGGGTCCAGGATCTCGGGCCGGTTGGTGGCGGCGAGCAGCACCAGGCCGGTGGAGGAATCGAAGCCGTCCAGCTCGACCAGGAGCTGGTTCAGCGTCTGTTCCTTCTCGTCATTGGCCCCGGCGAGGCCGCCGATGCCGCGGGCGCGGCCCATGGCGTCCAGCTCGTCGATGAAGATGATGGCGGGCGCCTTCTCGCGCGCCTGGGCGAAGAGGTCGCGCACGCGGGCGGCGCCGACGCCCACGAACATCTCGACGAACTCGGAGCCGGAGATGGAGAAGAAGGGCACCTTGGCCTCGCCGGCCACCGCCTTGGCCAGCAGCGTCTTGCCGGTGCCGGGTGGGCCGACCAGCAGCACGCCCTTCGGCATCCGCCCCCCGAGCCGCCCGTATTCCTTGGGCGAGCGCAGGAAGTCCACTACCTCGCGCAGCTCGTCCTTCGCCTCGTCCACGCCGGCGACGTCATCGAAGCGGACGCGGGTGTCGTTCTCGACATAGATCTTGGCCTTGCTGCGGCCGACCTGCATCAGCCCGCCCATGCCGCGCCCCATGCGCCGCAGCATGAACATCCAGATGCCGATGAACAGCGCCATCGGCACGATCCAGGAAAGCAGGTCGCGCAGCAGGGTACTCTCGACCTGCCCCGTGTACTGCACGTTGTAGCGCTGCAGCTCCTGCGCGAATTCGGGATCCACGCGGGTGGTGGTGAAGCGCGTCTCGCCGCCGGGCAGCGGCTCCTTCAGCCGGCCCTGGATGAAGCGGTCGGAGATGCCGATCTCGGCCACCTTGTTGTCATGCAGCAGCTGCTGGAACTGGCTGTAGGGGATTGAGGCGATCCCCTGCTGCGTGGCGAGGAAGTACTGGATCAGCAGCACGCCCAGGAGGGCGGCGATCCAGTAGCTCAGGTTGAACCGGGCATGCGGCTTCATGACTGCTCCCTGGGCTGCCCCCTGGCGTGGCGGGTCGGTCTCGCTCTGCGCGCGCGGCGACGGCAGGAGCCACGGCTGCGCCGCCCATGTCCGGCAAACGGCCGAGCGCCGGGGATGTTGCACAGGGGATGTTGCAGGGGGCCGGGAGATAATGCCCCCGCGGCGCCCGCACAGCGATGTGACGGTCCCGCCTGCAACGGCTCCTACCGCCGGGCCCTTGTCTTCCGGTGGTTTGCTGCCCCGAACGGAGGCGGAGGAGAGACGAATGGGCAATGACAAGCGCTTCGAGACGGCCCGCCCCAGCAATGTCGGGCCGCATGGCGTGAACAAGGACCAGGCCGACCCGGATGCGCCGCGTCCGGTGCCGGAGAAGATGTACAACAACGAGGTGGGCGGTCAGGCCGCCGTCGTGGGCCCCAAGGGCGGCAAGAAGCAGGCGCAGGAGCCGGTCAAGAAGGGCTGAGCCGAAGCCCGTGTCAGGGCGCTTCGTCGGTTGGCTGTTGCATCCAGCCGACCGCGCGCGGCTGCTTTCCGCTATTCCCCCGGCCTATCCGCGCGTCATGGCCCATCATGTGACGCTGCGCTTCGGGGTCGGGGCGGGCTTTCCGCTACCAGTGGAGCAGGAAGGCGTCGTTATCGGCCTCAGCGATGACGGGGCGGGATTACAGGCCCTCGTGGTGGAGATCGGCGGCACCACGCGCCGGCCGGACGGCTCGGTCTATCACATCACCTGGTCGCTCGGCCCGGGCCGCCAGCCCGTGGAAAGCAATGCCGTGCTGCGCAAGCATGGCTGGACCGCGGTGGAGCGGCAGCCGGTCCGCCTGGAGCCGCGGCTTTTCCCCCGAGGGGCCGCTCAGTCCCGGGCCTCCCCCGTGAAGCCGAGCCGTCGCAGGGCGGCGATGGAGCGGTGGGCCGAGAGATGATGAATGAAGGTGCCGCCCTTCCGCTCCCATCCCTCCCGGGTCGAAACCCGGTCATCCACCAGCACGCAGCCGGGGCCCGACCAGCGGGGCTTCTCCCGGCTCATGCAGGTGATCACCGGAACATCCGCGCCCAGCATCCGCGCCACCCAGCGCCGCTTCTGCTCCGGCGCCCAGGCACCCAGGGGCAGGCCGGTCAGAATGGTAGGCCGGTGCGGTGCACAGAAGCGCCAGAGCGCCTCCGCATCGGCCATGAACTCCAGCGTCTCGAAGAAGCGCGGCGCCTGCGCGAGGGCGGACCACATCGCCTTGACCGATAGCTCCTCCGGCCGCTTGCCGGTCACCGCCTTCACACCACGGTCGAAATCGGCCAGCACACCGTCGAGATCGAGGAAAAGGCCGGTCATCGTCGGGTGAATGCCTCCACGGAGAAAGGCTGGGGGAATGAATTCCCCCAGGCCCCCTTCTTTTTTCTTCGAGTTTCCCGCGCTGGCGGAAAGCGCGGCGCCAAACTGACAGAAAGAAGATGGGGGTCGGGGGGAATTCCTTCCCCCCGATCTTTTTCAGTCGTCCGGCGCGCCCCGCACCTTGTCGGAGACGCCGGGCGGATTGGGATAGAGGTCGGAGGGTACCTTGGCGTCCGGGTTTGTGGTGGTGTCGCCCTGCTGTACCTGCGCGGCGGTGCGCTTGCTCTCCGGGTCGGCGCTGTTCATGCGCGCGGCGCTGCCGGTCGGTGCCGGCTTCTTCTGGGCCATGCTCGTTCCGCCCTTTCCTGCTGCGTCTTGAGGGGAAAGCGGCGGATGCGGGCCGGGGTTTCCGGCCCGCCCGGATTCAGGCGGCCTTCGCCCGGAGGAAGGGATAATCCGTATAGCCCGCGGCGCCTTCGGCATAGAGGGTGGCGGTGTCCACCTCGTTCAGCGGCGCGCCCTCGCGCAGGCGGTGCGGCAGGTCGGGATTGGCGATGAACTTCAGCCCGAAGCCGATCGCATCCGACCGGCCCGCCACCACATCCGCCGCGGCCTCCTCCGGCGAGAAGCGCTCATTGGCGATGAAGGGGCCGCCGAAGGCCGCCTTGAGCTGCGGTCCGATGCGGTCCGGCCCCAGGTGCTCCCGGGCGAAGAGGAAGGCAATCTTGCGCCGCCCCAGTTCACGCGCCACGTAGGAGAAGGTGCCGGGGAGATCGCTGTCCCCCATCGTGTGGGAATCGGCGCGCGGCGCCAGATGCATGCCGACGCGGTCGGCGCCCCAGACGCTGATGGCGGCGTCGGTCACCTCCAGCAGTAGGCGGGCACGGTTCTCCACCGGGCCGCCATAGGCGTCGGTGCGATGATTGGTGGAGTCCTGCAGGAACTGGTCGAGCAGATAGCCGTTGGCGCCATGGATCTCCACGCCGTCGAAGCCGGCCCGCTGCGCGTTCTCGGCGCCCTTGCGGAAGGCGGCGATGATGCCGGGGATTTCCTCGACCTCCAGCGCGCGCGGCGTGACATAGGGGCGCTGCGGCCGCACCAGGCTGACATGGCCCTGCGCGGCAATGGCACTCGGCGCCACCGGCAGGGCGCCGTCCAGGTACATGGGGTCGGAGATGCGCCCGACATGCCAGAGCTGCAGCATGATGCGGCCGCCGGCGGCATGCACTGCCTCGGTGATGGCCTTCCAGCCCTCCACCTGCTCCTCCGACCAGATGCCGGGGGTGCGGGGATAGCCCACGCCCATGGGGGTGACGGAGGTTGCCTCCGAGAGGATCAGGCCGGCGGAGGCGCGCTGGACGTAGTAGTCCCGCATCAGCGGCGTCGGCACGCGGCCGTCCGGCGTGGCGCGGGTGCGGGTCAGCGGCGCCATGATGATCCGGTTGGGCAGGTCCAGCGCCCCCATCCGGATAGGGTCGAACAAGCTTGCCATCGGGTACAATTCTCCTGGGATCTGGAACCGGCGCATCGCGTCGGGCTTTGTTCGAAGAATATCGAATGACCAAGGTGTGGGAGGGAGGAGTCGGAAATGCAAGAGCACTACCCGCACCCGGAGATCGCCGATGTGCAGCTCGGCGAGGTGCTGCAAGCCTTGAGCGACCCGCTGCGGCTACGGATCGTGGCGGCGCTGGCGCAGGGCGACGAACGCGGCTGGGGCGAGTTCGACGCGCCGGTGGCGCCTTCCACCCTGTCGCACCACATGAAGGTGCTGCGGCAGGCGGGGCTGGTGACGCACCGGCGGGAGGGTACGCGCTGCATCGTCGCCTTGCGGCCGGATCTGGAGGAGCGCTTCCCCGGCCTGCTCGGGGCGGTGCTGCGCCTGACCCCGGCCGAGCAGGGTGCGAAATGACGGAGGCCGGCAGGGCCGGGAGAAGGGGCGCCCCAGCCCTTTCCCGAAAGCCGGAGGGCGTCAGCCCGGCGGCGCGCCCAGTGCCACGGCGGTCACGCTGTTGAAGGGGGAGCCGTCCACCAGCTTGGTGCTGGTGACGAGATAGACCAGCACGCGCTTCTCCGTGTCGAGGATGCGCGTCACCGTCAGGGCCTTGAACAGCGGCGAGGAGGATTGCCGGAACACCGACTCCGTCTGCGGCAGCCCGTTCGGCACCGTCACCGGCCCGGTGGCGCGGCAGGCGATGCTGAAGCGGGAGGGATCCTCCGCCAGCCCCACCCAGCCGGACAGCCCGCCCGTGTCGGCCCGCGAGACATAGCAGGAGACGTTCGGCACGCGCGGGTCGTCATAGCGCTCGACCACCACCTTGTCGTTGGGCCCGATCATGCGGAAGGTGGTGCTCACCTCGCCCACCCGCGTCTGTGCCGGGGCCACCCCGGGCAGGCCGAGCGCCAGCACTCCGGCGGCCAGCCAGCGCCAGGTTCTAAACTTCATCATCGCCGCCTACTCCCTCCATCGGACCCTGCAGGGCATAGGTTTGTGGCCGCCCTCCCTCTGGCAAGCGGAGGGCCGTCCTGCCACGGCCGCACGGCCCCGCCACAGTTTGATACGCCGCGCCGCGAAAAGCGCGCTATGCTCGCGCGACATGCAGTTTCTGACCGATTTCGCCGACCAGGCCGTAATCCTCCCGGCAGTGTTGGCGTTGATCCTCACCCTGCTCGCCACCGACTGGCGGCGGGGTGCGCTCTGCTGGAGTCTAGTGACGGTCTCCACCCTCGGCCTCATGCTCGTACTGAAGCTGGCGGCCTTCCTCTTCCCCGGCTTTTTCGGCGCCTTCGACCTGCGCAGCCCGAGCGGCCATGTCGCTGCGGGTGCCATCCTCTATGGCGGGCTGGCGGCGCTGCTGCTGCGGCGGCGCACCCTGGCCCTGCTGATCGCCGCCGGGGTGATTTTGCTGCTGGCGGCGAGCCGGCTCGTCCTGCGCTACCATAACCTGCCGGAGGTGATGGTGGGCGGCGCGGTCGGCTTGGCCGGCGTGCTGACACTGCTCTGGCTGACGCCGCCGGCGCCGCGCACGGTCTCGCGCTTCGCCCTGGCCATGGTGGTGCTGGTGGTGGTGGGACTGATGCATGGCGAGCGGCTGAGTGCCGAGACGGTCATCCAACACACCGCCCACCGCCTGGCGAGACTGCTGTAGGCAACCAATCCTGACGGATAGAAAAAGATGGAGGCCAAACGGGGAATCCTGGAGGGGGGATTCGGGCCTGCGCTCAAATGGATGAGGGGCGGAACCGGGGGAGAAGGAATTCTCCCCCGGGCCCCCTCTTCTTTCTTTTCTGTCAGTTTGTGTCGCGCAGGCGGGGAGCGCTTGCGCCGAGGCTGAAGCAGCCCCGGCGACTGCGGTGGAGGTGTCGCCCTTGCCACCGGCGCGACCAAAAACTGGCAGAAAAAGGAGGGGGTATGGGGGAGTTCACTCCCCCAAGCTTCCCTTCAGCAGACGAAGTCGCTCGGCGGCACGCCCTCCCCCTTGGCGAAGCGCGCGATGTTGCCGAACATCTGGTTGATCGTCTTCTCGAAGTTATCCGCCGCCATGGCGGCGAGGTGCGGTGTGGCCACCACATTGTCCAACCCCAGCAGCGGGTGATTGGCCGGCGGCGGCTCGACCTCATAGACATCCGTGGCGGCGCCGAGGATCTCCCGCGCGCGCAGGGCGTCGGCGAGGTCCTGCTCATTCACCACGCCGCCGCGCGCGACGTTGATCAGCACGGCGCTGGGCTTCATCGTCCGCAGTGCGGCGCGGTCGATCAGGCCCTGGGTCTGCGGCGTCAGCGGGCAATGCAGCGAGACGATATCGGATTCCTTCAGCAGCTCCGGAACACTGGCATAGGTCACGCCGAGCGCCTTCTCCTCCGCCGCGTCCAGGGGCCTGGTCTTGTTGTAGAGGATGCGGCCGCTGAAGGGCGCCAGCAGCTTTGCCACGTTCTTGCCGATGGCGCCGAAGCCGATGAGGCCGACCGTCTTGCCCGAGAGCATGAAGCTCGGCTTGGGCAGGGAGGTGTTGCGCCATTCGCCGCCACGCAGCGAGGCATGGCCCCAGGCCAGGTTGCGCAGCAGCGCGATCATCAGCCCGAGCGTGAACTCGGCTACCGGCATGGCATTGCTGCCGGTGGTGCGCGCCACCGTCACGCCCTGGGCGCGCGCTGCCTCCAGGTCGAAATTGTCCACGCCGACACCCCATTTGTGCAGCAGCCGGGCACGCGGCGCGGCGCGCAGCAACTCGGCATCCACGGGGATCTGGCCGGAGACGATGAAATCGGCATCGGCGACAATCGCGAGCAGATGCGCGCGGTCGCGCCCCTCGGCGTGCTCCAGGGACAGGCCAGGTGGCAACAGCCCCCGCATGCGGCGTGCGGTTTCCGCGGTGATGGGGTCGAGCACGACGATCTTGCTGGTCATCCCTGGGCCAAGTCCTGGTTGCGGTCTGCGGAGTGGCGGCGCGCTGCGCCGTGCGCAGCCTGGGTGCAAATCCCGCGCGCCGCAAGCCGTTCCTCCCCGGTTGCCGGCCGCCCCGGCCCTGTCCATGATGCTCAGCCTCGGAGAACAGGGGGCTTCAGACATGATCCGTTGGAAAGAGGCGCTGCTCGGCCTCGCCGGGCTCGCCGCCACCGCCCTCCCGGCCGCAGCGCAGGGCGGCAATCCACTGACCCTGATGGCCTATGCCGGCATCTTCCGCGAGAATTACGCGGACACCGTGGTCAAGCCCTTCGAATCCGCCAATGGCGCGCAGGTCCAGTACTTCGAGGGCGGCACCAGCTCGCAAATGCTGGGCGTGCTGCGCGCGCAGAAGGCCGACCCGCAGGTGGATGTCGTGATCATGGACGTCACCACCGCCGCCCTGGCCTGCGCCGAGGGGCTGGTGGAGAAGCTCTCGCCCGACACCCTGGCGGTGCTGAACGAGCTGGACCCCCTGGCGCGCCAGGCGGGCGGCGAGTGCGGCCCCGGCGTCACCTTCGACCATCTGGTGATGGTCTATGACAGCCAGGCGGTGAAGCCGCCGCCGACCCGCTTCGAGGCGATGGCCGATCGGGCGCAGAAGGGCGCCGTGGGCCTTGCCGCGCCGCCGAACATCCAGGGTCTCGCCATCACCGCCATCCTGGCCAAGGCGCATGGCAGGGACTGGAAGGACATCTCGGCCGCCCTGCCGACATTGAAGGCGATGGCGGCCAATACGCAGACCTTCGACCCGAAGCCCGATGGCTACAGCATGATCCTGAACGACCAGATCCGCTTCGCCACCGGCTGGAACGCGCGCGCGCAGCTCTACCACGACCAGTCCAAGGGCCGCCTCGGCGTGGTGCTGCCGGAGGAGGGCACGGTGTTCCAGATCAACACCATCAACCTCGTCGCCAACAGCAAGCACCGCGATGCGGCATTGGCCTTCATCAAGCACGCGCTCTCGACGCCGGCCCAGAAGGCCTTCACCGAGCGGATGTTCTACGGCCCCACCAACACCACGGCGCAGATCTCGCCGGAGGCGATGCAGCGCACGGCGCTTGCGCCCGAAGCCCGCGCGCGCGTCATCGGCCTGGACTGGAACGAGATGCTGACGCTGCGGGATTCCTGGAACCAACGCTGGCGCCGCGAGGTGATCTCGGCCGCGCCACGATGAGCGATGCGGCGCCGCACCTGCGGCTGGAACGCCTGACCCGCCACTATGCCGGGGCGCCCGCCCCGGCGGTGGATACCATCTCGCTGGACCTGCCGCGCGGCGCCCTGCTGGCGCTGCTCGGCCCCTCCGGCTGCGGCAAGACCACCACGTTGCGCATGATTGCCGGGCTGGAACGGCCGGATGGCGGCCGCATCCTGGTCGGCGGGCAGGATGTCACGGCGCTGCCGCCGCACAGGCGGCAGATGGGCGTGGTGTTCCAGTCCTACGCGCTGTTTCCGCATATGACGGCGGCGGGCAACACCGCCTTCGGGCTGGAGATGCGTGGCCTCGGCCGTGCCGAGCGGGCGCGCCGCGCCCAGGTGGCGCTGGAGATGGTCGGCCTCGGCGCGCTGGCCGGGCGCAAGCCGCGGCAGCTTTCCGGCGGCCAGCAGCAGCGGGTGGCGCTAGCGCGCGCGCTAGCCATCGAGCCGGAGCTACTGCTGCTGGACGAGCCGCTTTCGGCGCTGGACGCCAAGCTGCGCGAAGGCGTGCGGGACGAGATCCGTGCCCTGCAGCAGCGCCTCGGCACCACCACCGTCTTCGTCACGCATGACCAGACCGAGGCGCTCGCCATGGCCGACCTCGTGGCGGTGATGGATGCCGGCCGGGTGGAGCAGCTCGCCCCGCCGGAGGAGGTCTTCGAGCGGCCGGCGACGCGTTTCGTCGCCACCTTCGTCGGCCGCGCGGCGCGGCTCAAGGGCATGCTGGAGCCGGGCGGCGTGCTCCGCTGCGGCGGTCTCGCGCTGCGCAGCACCGCCGACCTCGCGCCCGGCCCGGCGGAAGCCTTCCTGCGCCCGCATCGTGTCCGGCTGCTGGCCCCCACAGAGGCGCCGCCGCCCGGCTTCGACAACCTGCTCGACGCCACCCTCGCGCGCCGCGTCTATACCGGCGAGGTGATCGCGCTGGAGACCGAGACGGGCGCCGGGCCGGTCATGGCGGAGCTGCATGCCGGCGCCGACGAGGCCTGGCGCGGCCTCGCCCCCGGTGCGCCGCTGCGCCTCGCCTTCCGCGCCGCCGATCTCGCGGTCTTCCCGGCATCATGATCGGCTGGCTGCTCGCCGCGCCCGCACTCGCCGTGCTGGCACTCGCCTTCGTCTGGCCGATGGCGGGGCTGTTCCGCATCAGCCTGAACCGCACCACCGAGACCGGCGCGATGGAGACCGCGCTGACCACCGAGAGCTATGCCAAGCTGCTCGGCGACGCCTTCATCCGCGAGCTGGTCTGGAACACCCTGCTGCTGGCCGGCAGTTCCGCCGCCATCGCCGTGGCGCTGGCCCTGCCGGTGGCGCTGATGGTGCGCGCCGCCTCGCCGCGCTGGCGCGGGCCGCTGGCGCTGATGGCGATCGCCCCATTGCTGGTCTCCGGCACGGCGCGGCTGATCGGCTGGATGGCCATTCTCGGCGATAACGGGCTGATCAACGCCGTGCTGATGGGCCTCGGCCTGCGCGACACGCCCTATCCGCTGATCAACAACTGGACGGGCGTGCGCATCGGCCTCATCGAGAGCCTGATGCCCTATGCCGTGCTGGTGCTGATCGCCGGGCTGGGCCGGCTCGACCCGCGGCTGGAGGAGGCGGCGGCGACGCTCGGCGCCGGGCGGCTGCGCACCTTCCTGCGCGTGACGCTGCCGCTGGCCGCGCCGGCACTGCTGGCGGCCTGGCTGCTGACGCTGGTGCTCGGCATCTCCGCCTTCATCACGCCGCGGCTGATGGGCGGCGGGCGCGTCTTCGTGCTGGCCACCGAGATCTACGACCAGGCGCTGGAATATGTGGACTGGCCGGCCGCCTCGGCGCTGGCGATGCTGCTGCTCGGCGGCCTGCTGCTGCTGATGCTGCTGCGCGCCGCCGTCGCCCGGCTGGGGAGGCAGCGCGCATGAGGCCGAGCTGGATGCTGCGCCTCTTCGCCGCGCTGGGCCTGCTGGTGCTGCTGGCGCCGGGGCTGCTGGTGCTGGTCGTCAGCTTCAGCGCCGGCGACTTCCTCACCTTCCCGCCACCCGGCTTCTCGCTGCGCTGGTACCAGGCGCTGTTCACCCATCCCGGGTTGATGGCGGCGCTCGGCACCAGCGCCATGCTGGCCGCGCTGGTGTCGGTGCTGGCGCTGCTGCTCGGCGCACCGGCGGCCTATGCCATCGCCCGGCTGGACTTCCCGGGGCGCGACGTGCTCGCCACCTTGCTGATGGCGCCGTTGCTGCTGCCCACCCTCGTGCTCGGCCTCGGCTTGCTGCTGGTGCTGCAGCCGCTCGGCCTCGTCGCCACCTGGCCGGGCCTGATGCTCGGGCACAGCCTGGTCGCCATCCCCTTCGCCGTGCGGATCATGACCACCGCCTTCGCCGCCGTGCCGAAGGAACTGGAGGCCGCCGCCTGGACGCTCGGCGCCACGCCGCTGCGCGCCGCGTTGCGCATCACCCTGCCGAACGCGGCGCCCGGCGCCATCGCCGCCGGGGTGCTCACCTTCCTCGTCAGCTTCGACGAGACGGTGATCAGCCTTTTCCTGGTGGGGCCGCGCCTGACCACCCTGCCGGTGGAGATGTTCCGCTACGCCGAGCGCACCACCGACCCGCTGATCGCCGCCCTGGCGATGAGCCTGATCGCCTTCGCCCTGCTCATGGTCGCCGTTGTCGAGCGGCTGATGGGCTTCACCCGTGCCATGGGACGTGACTGATGCCGAAATACGTTGTCGAGCCGATGCCCGCGCCGATCAGCGCCGAGGTCATCGCCCTGCTGGAGCAGACCGAGACCGCGACCGTCGGCCACTGGCGCCACTGGGGCTTCGTGGACCGCCGCATCCAGGGCTTGCTGCGCAAGCGCGTGGCCGGCACGGCGGTCACCCTGCAGATTCCCGGCCCGGATTCCACCCTGCTGCACCATGCGCTCGGCCTGCTGCGGCCGGGGGACATCCTGGTGGTGGACCGGCTGGGCGATGACCGCCATGCCTGCTGGGGCGGCGGCGTGACGGTCGGCGCCAAGGCCGCCGGCGCCAAGGCCGGCGTGGTAGACGGGCCCTGCACGGATATCGAGGAGGTCGAGGCCTCCGACTTCCCGCTCTGGTGCCGCGGCCTCGCGCCGATCACCACGCGCATCTACGATCTGGGCGGGCGGCTGAACGTGCCGGTGGCCATTGGCGGCACCGTGGTGATGCCGGGCGACGCCGTGCTCTGCGACGAGAGCGGCGTGCTGGTGCTGCCCCCGGGCGAGGCCGAATCCGAGGCGCGCACAGCCATCGCGCGGCAGGAACGCGGCCTCGGCAACCAGGAGAAGGTCGCCAAAGGGGCGAAGCTCGGGGATCTCTCGGGCGCCAGCGCGAAGGTGCAGGCGGGACTGTCCTGAGATCCGGCAGAGGGCGGAACCGGGGGAGAATGAATTCTCCCCCGGACCCCCTCTTCTTTTTTTCTGTCAGTTTTTGCCGCGCGGGTGGAAAGCGCCCGCGCCGGGGCTGAAACAGCCCCGGCGACTGTAATCGGGAACGGCCTTGGCTACGGGCGCGAGCAAAAAACTTGCAGAAAAAAGATGGGGGTCCGGGGGAATTCCTTCCCCCGGACTTTTTTTACGCCGCGTTCCGCCGGCGCAGCGCGATGGCCTGCCGTGCCAGTTGCAGCACCGCCGCCCGCGCCACCACCGTGTCGGGGATGGGCCGGTTGGCGGAGCCGGATTTTCCCTGCTTCTCCGCCTCCAGCAGCGCCGCCCCCGCTGCCGCCAGCAGCTCCGGGTTCCAGAGGCGCAGCGCCTGCTCGAAGCCCGGCTTCAGCCGGAAGAAAACGGGCGGCCGCAGTGCCTCCAGCGCGCCGGAGGCGGATTGCCCGGCGGCCATGCCCAGCGCGGCCAGATGGAGTCGCTGCACGTGCCGCAGGGCTGCGCGCAACACCATGATCGGACTGGCGCCCTCGGCGAAGGCGGCGCCCAGCGCCCGGTCAGCGGTGGAGACGTCGCCGGCCGTGGCGGCCACCAGCGCCTCGTCGAGGTCGAGCGCCGAGCCGTCCCCAGCGCAGGCCATGACGTCCTCCTCCGAGAGGCGGCCGCCGGCGCCGGCATAGAGGGCCAGCTTCTCCACTTCCCGGCGCAACAGCATGCGGTCCTCGCCGAGGCGGGCGGCCAGCCATTCCAGCGCCGCCGGCTCGGCCGTGATGCCCTCGGCCTGGAGCATCCGGGCGATGCTGCCGGCCAGCTCCGCCCCGCGCTCGCGATAGCAGGGGATGACAGCGGCATCCGGCGACGGCTCCAGCAAGGTGCGCAGCTTGGCGCGGGCGGGCAACTCGCCGGCCTCCAGCACCAGCAGAGCCTCGCCCGGGCCGGCCAGCGCCTCCTTCACGGCGGGGGCGAGGCTGTCGGCGGCATCCCGCACCCGCACCAGGCGGCGGCCGCCGGTCATGGCAAGGGCGGCCATCTCGCTGGAGAGGGCGCCGGGCTTCGCTGCCGCCTCGCGCGGCAGGTCGGCGAGGCGGAACGGATCATCGCCGCCGATGACGGATTGCTGCAGCGCCTCGGCGCGCTCGCGGACCAGCCCGGCATCGTCGCCGTGCAGCAGCACCACGCGGCAGGCGCCGGGCTGGGCCAGGAAGGCGGCGATGCGGCGCTGGTCGAGCTTGGCCACGGAAGGTGCGGTCCTCGTCGGCGGTGCCGGACGGGTTCAGGCTTTCTGCTGCTGGCGCAGCTGGACGGACAGGCGGAGCACGACGTCGTCCGCCAATTGCCGGATCAGCCGCTGCACGGTGGCGTCGCGGGCGAAATCGGCGGCGAAGAACTGGTTGTCCGGCACGTCGAAGGCATCGAAGCTGCGCTCCACCCCCTGCAAGGTCGGGGCGGGCGGCGTGGCCAGGGAGACCAGCAGCCAGCTCGCGGTGGCAGTGTAGCGCATGCGGGTCGGCGTGCCATCGCGCCGGAAGCCCTCCGGCTCGGTGGCGAATTGCAGGCTGACGCGCAGCTCCCGCGTCGGCGTGGCTGAGCCCGCGCGGCCCAGCCGCTCCTGCAGGGCGCGGCGCAGCAACTGGCCGCTGCGCTCGGGGATGCGCGCCACCTCGGTCGCGGCCAGGACCTCGCGCAGCGCCGGATCGGCGTCGGCGGTGGCGCCGCCCTCCGGGGCATAGAGCGGCCGGAAGCCGCAACCCGCGAGCGTCACGCCCGCCGCGCCCAGTGCCAGCAGGCGGCGGCGGGAGGCGTGCCGCATGCGGGGCTCAGACAACGAAGTTGACGATCCGGCCCGGGACATGGATGCGCTTCCTGATGCTGCGGCCGGCAATGGCGCGCTGGACATTCTCCTCCGCCTCGGCGGCGGCGAAGACGGTGGCCTCGTCGGCGCCCACCGGCACCTCGATGGTGCCGCGCAGCTTGCCGAGCACCTGCACCGCCAGCGTCACGCTGTCGGCCTTGGCCAGCTCGGCATCCGACTCCAGCCAGGGCAGGGTGGCCACCAGCCCCTCACCGGGGCGCAGCATGGACCACAGCTCCTCGGCCAGGTGCGGCATCATCGGGCTGATCAGCCGGGCGGCCGCCTCCAGCGCCTCGCGCCGGGCGGCACCATCCACCTCGCCCGCCGTCTCGATGGCATTGGCGAATTCGTGGATGCGCGCGACGGCGACATTGAAGGCGAAGCTCTCCAGCGCCTCGGTGACGGCGGCGATGGTGCGGTGGGTGGCGCGGCGCAGGTCGCGCGCGGCACCCTCGGCCGGAGCGGTGCCGGGAGCCGGCAGGCTGCCGGCGGCACCCTGCACCAGCCGCCACAGCCGCTGGCTGAAGCGGGAGGCGCCGGCGACGCCCGCCGCCGTCCACTCCATGTCGCGGTCCGGCGGATTGTCGGAGAGAATGAACCAGCGCGCCGTATCGGCGCCGTACTGGTCGATGATGGCGCCGGGGTCGATGGTGTTGCGCTTCGACTTCGACATTTTGTCGTTGCGCGAGACGATCACCGGCAGGCCGGTGGCCTTGTCGGTGGCGCTGCCATCGGCGGCGACCTCCACCTCGTCCGGTGCCAGCCAACGGCCGTCCCGGGTCTTGTAGGAGGCGTGCTGCACCATGCCCTGGGTGAACAGCCCGGCGAAGGGCTCCTCCACCGCGACACGGCCCATCCGGTGCAGGGCGCGGGTGAAGAAGCGGGAATAGAGCAGGTGCAGGATCGCGTGCTCGATACCGCCGATATACTGATCAACCGGCAGCCAGCCATTCACCGCCTCGGCCACCAACGGCGTCTTTGCCTTCGGTGCGGTGAAGCGCGCGAAGTACCAGGAGGAATCGACGAAGGTGTCGAAGGTGTCGGTCTCGCGCCGCGCGGCTGCGCCGCATTGCGGGCAAGAGACGTGCTTCCAGGTCGGGTGGTGGTCCAGCGGGTTGCCGGGCTTGGAGAAATCCACGTCTTCCGGCAGCACCACGGGAAGCTGGTCATCGGGGACCGGCACCACGCCGCAGGCATCGCAGTGGATGATGGGGATCGGGCAGCCCCAGTAGCGCTGGCGGGAGACGCCCCAGTCGCGCAGGCGCCAGTTCACCACGCCGGTGCCGGCGCCCTTCTCCTCCAGCGCCGCGATCGCGGCGCGCTTGCCCTCGCCAGTGCTCAGCCCGTCGAGGAAGTCGGAATTGAAGAGGGTGCCGTCCTCGGTATAGGCGGTGTTGCCGATGGCGAAGCTGGCGGGGTCCTCGCCGGGCGGCAGGATGACCGGCGGCACCGGCAGGCCGTATTTGCGGGCGAAGTCGAGGTCGCGCTGGTCGCCGGAGGGGCAGCCGAAGATGGCGCCTGTGCCGTATTCCATCAGCACGAAATTGGCGATCCAGACCGGGTAGGTGGCGCCCTCGATGAAGGGGTGCTTCACCCGCAGGCCGGTGTCGATGCCGCGCTTCTCCGCCTGCTCGATGGCGGCCTCCGAGGTGCCGAGGCTGCGCACTTCGGTGATGAAGGCGGCGACCTCCGGGCTGCGCTCGGCGGCGGCAGCCGCCAGCGGGTGGTCGGCGGCGACGGCGAGGAAGGACATGCCGAACAGCGTGTCGGGGCGGGTGGTGAAGACCTCCACCTCCTCCATGCCGGCGACCGGCTTCTCCAGCGCGAAGCGGACGCGCGCGCCCTCGCTGCGGCCGATCCAGTTGGCCTGCATCAGCTTCACGCGCTCGGGCCAGCGGTCCAGCCGGTCCAGCGCCTCCAGCAGGTCGGGCGCGAACTTGGTAATGGAGAGGAACCACTGGGAGAGCTTCTTCTTCTCCACCAGAGCGCCGGAGCGCCAGCCGCGCCCGTCGATCACCTGCTCATTGGCGAGAACCGTGTGGTCCACCGGGTCCCAGTTGACCCAGCTCTCCTTGCGCTCGACCAGCCCGGCGCGCAGGAAATCGAGGAAGAGCTTCTGCTGCTGCCCGTAGTAGGAGGGATCGCAGGTGGCGAATTCGCGGTCCCACTCCAGGGAAAGGCCCATGCGCTTCAGCTCGGCGCGCATGGTGTCGATGTTCTGGTAGGTCCAGGCGGCGGGGTGCACGCCGCGCTCGCGGGCGGCATTCTCGGCCGGCAGGCCGAAAGCGTCCCAGCCCATCGGGTGCAGCACCTGGTAGCCACGGGCGCGCTTGTAGCGCGCCACTACATCGCCCAGCGTGTAGTTCCGCACATGCCCCATATGGATCTTGCCGGAGGGGTAGGGGAACATCTCCAGCACGTAGTATTTCGGGCGGCTACCGTCCGGCACGTCGGGCACGCTGAAGCAGCGCGCGGCATCCCAGGCGTGCTGCCAGTGCGGCTCGGCATGGGCGAAATCATAGCGGGCAGGTGTGGCGGCGTCGTTCATCGGACCGGGCGATCAGGAGTTCCAGGGAAGGGATAGGGCCTTGGCGCCCACAAGGAAAGGGCGCCGGGGCAGGGCTCGCCCTCCCCCGGCCCTCCGGCGCGCAGCTCCGGCGCCCTGGGCGCGGCCTCAGCGCGCGGCGGTCTGGCTGCGCAGCTCGCGGGCGCGGGCGAGGATCTGGTTTTCCATGTCGGTGTTGGTGGTCTGCGCCACCGGGGCGTCCACCCAGCTTCCGTTGTGCAGCTCCTGGCGGAAGACCGAGACGCGCACGCCGTCCGAGCGGAGCTGGCGGCCCAGGATATAGGCCGTGGCACGGAAGCGCTCGCCGGGCGTGGCGGGCGGCGAGTACCAATCGGTGATGATGACGCCGCCGAAGGGATCGGCCGAGGAAAGCGGCAGGAAGGAGAGCGTGTCCAGCGTGGCGCGCCAGAGATAGGCATTCACGCCCAGGGCGCCTTCCTGTGCGTCCTGCTGGCGGGAGCTGCTCCGGTCCGTCCCGAAGACCAGGATGCCGTCCGACCCGCTCAGGCGGCCCTGCACGCGGGCGCGCTGGCTGTCGTCGAAATATTCATCGTTCTTCACCTCGCGGCCGTAGCCGCATGCGGTGAGGGTGAGGATCAGCCCGAAGGCGAGAAGCTTGCGCATGGCGCGCGCACGATAGGCGGCTGGCAAGTCCAGGCAAGCGCAAAAACGAAAAAGGGCGGCGGGTTGCCCCGCCGCCCTTCGCGAGCTGATCCCCGAGGGATCAGAAGGCGATGCGCGTGCTCAGGATGAAGACGTCGACTTCCGTCTTGTCGCGGCCGGGGCCGTTCAGGTTGGAGCCGGGCTCTTCCCGCGAGCCGCCGGTGTACTCGGCCACCAGGGCCAGGCCCGGGGCCAGCGCGTAGTTGGCGCCGACCGACCAGATCTTGTCCTTGCGGGCGGCCGGAAGGGCCTCGCTGCCGGCGCTGGTCCCGTAGGAGTAGACGCCACCAACCGTCACAGGGCCCATGGTGTAGGTCGCACCAGCGGACCACTGCTGCAGGTCGCGGTCGTCCACGCCGGTGTTGGTCAGCAGGGCCAGACCGCCATTGGCGCGGCCGAAGGCGTAGTTGCCGCCGACGGTGAAGCCATAGGCCGTCGCCTGCAGGCCGAACACGCCGACATTCAGGCCCTCGCCGGAGCCGGGGCTGCCGAGGCGGTTGTCCTTGGTCACGCCCGAGCCGATGTAGCCGGCCATCGCGGCGAGGCCGACACCGGCGAAGGAGCCGCGATAGCGGAGGGCGGCCTGCACCTCGTTCTTACGGCGGAGCCTGTAGGTACCGAAGGGCCCGCTGGAGTCATAGCGGTCGCAGTTGGCGCCGAGCACCTCGCACCCGCTGTCCTCGCCCTCGCCGTCGTTGAAGCCGAAGCTGGCGCCGAAGTCGAAGCCGAAGAACTGCGGCGAGGTGTAGATCACCTTCGTGCTGTCGTTCAGGTAGCCGCCGGCGAGGTAGGTCGGGCGGTTGTTGGCGCCGACGACGTTGTCGAGCCAGTCGCCGTCCATGCCGCCCGTGCCGAAGCTGGTGATGAAGCCGGTCGCCAGGGCGCCGAGCACCACGCCGTCCTCATCACCGAAGCGCAACTGGCCAGCCTGCGGCGAGGAGACCCAGACGTACATCTCGTCGGTGTCGAGCGAGGTCTTGGTGGCGACGCCGGAGGTCGCCTCGCGGTTCTGGTCGTCCTGGATCTCGATCGTGGCGCCATAGCTGATGCCGTTGGCGGCCTTGCCCTGCACGATCACGTGCACTTCCATGTCGGAAGTGAAGTCGGACTTGCCGAGGTTCGCCACGCGCTGCCCGGCGGGAATCCCCGTCGTGCCCGCGGGGTTCTGGTAGTCCTGATCGGTGAAGGCGTAGTTGAAGCGGAAAAAGCCGCCGATACGAACGGTCGGAGCTTCCTGCGCCGAAACCGGGGCCGGCCCAAACACGGCGGCCGCGGCAACGGCGGTGGTCGCCAACAGAATCTTGCGCATCCCTAGTCCTCCTCACGCGCCGGAGCGTCCCGGCTGGTCCCGCGGCCTGCCTGCCCCCCTCGGCAGGGTCCCGCGCAGCAAAGCTCACGGGGCTGTCAGGCCTGCGGCGGACTATGGTTCAGCAAGATCGGGGCCGGCAATGCTCCGCTTGCGGTGATCGCGACTTCATTGAAACACTGTGTCCTGGACGCAACAGGGCGCTGATGGCGGCCAGGCCACAGGCCCCTGGCGGGACCCGGCCGGCGTTGCCAGGAAGGAGGCCGCCGAGCGCCGCGACCGGCCCTCCGGCGCGGCGGGCCAGCGCCGCCCAGCGCCAGGGGCCGAGCGCCGGCGCGCCGGGGTGGCTGGGCGTGGGAAAGAGCGGCGAGAGGAAGACCAGATCGGCCCGCAGGCGCCGCGCGCGGGCCAATCCGACCCGCCCATGCGCCGCCACGGAAAGCCGGGCCCAAGGCGCTCCCGCCCGGCGCGCCCTGAGAAAAGGCAGGATTTCCAGTGTGTTGGGCCGGTCCGGCCAGTGCAGCCCCGCGCGCAGCCGGAGCGCCGCCCGCGCCTCGCCGCCCAGCAGCAGCACCCCGCCGCGCCGCCGTTGCAGCCGCGCCAGGGCGGGGCGTAGCGCCGGCGCCACACCTCGCGCCACCAGGCCGCTGCCGCGCGGCAGTGCCGCCAGCGCCGCCCGCGGATCGGGCAGCCGCACGGGGTCGCTGAACAGCCAGAGCCGGGGCAGGGGGCCGCGACTCGGGGAACGCCCCGGCTTGAGCCGCATCGCCGCCGCTTCTAGGGTCCGCACACCATGTCCTCCATCGCCGATAACCTGCAGCGCGTCCGCGAGCGAATTGCCGGCGCCTGCGCCCGCGCCGGCCGCGACCCGGCCTCTGTCACCCTGGTCGCCGTCTCCAAGTTCCACCCCGCCGAGTCGGTGGCGGAAGCCCTGGGGGCTGGGCAGGCCAGCTTCGGCGAGAACCGCGTGCAGGAGGCGGCCGCCAAGTTCCCGGCGCTCCGCGCGGCGCATCCCGAACTGCGGCTGCACCTCATCGGCGCGCTGCAAACCAATAAGGCGCGCGACGCGGTGCGCGTCGCCGATGTCATCGAGAGCCTGGACCGGCCGAAGCTGGCCGCCGCCCTCGCCGAGGCCATGGCGAAGGAAAACCGCCGCCCGCATCTGCTGGTGCAGGTGAATATCGGCCGCGAACCGCAGAAGGCCGGCATCGACCCGGACGCGGTGGCGGATTTCGTCGCCGAATGCCGCGAGGCCCACGGGCTGCCGGTGGAAGGCCTGATGTGCATCCCCCCCGCCAAGGACGACCCGGCGCCGCATTTCGCCCGCATGACCGAGATGGCGGCGCGACTCGGGCTGCACACTCTCTCTATGGGCATGAGCGGCGATTTCGAGGCCGCCATCGCGGCGGGGACCACCCACGTGCGGGTAGGCACCGCCATCTTCGGGGAACGGCATCCCTGACGGGGGAGGTGCCCCCTCCCCCGAGCCCTCTCCGCCGGGGTGACCGTGTCACCCCGGACCTCGCCATCCGTCAGAGCGCGCCCTGGCCGGTGCCCCAGGAGGCCAGAACCGAGTCCTCGGGCATCCGGTCCTCGAACCACAGGCTGGCCGCCACGCGGGACATGGCGGCGCCGTCATGGCCAATGTGCGGCACCTCGACGAGGCGCCAGTTGCAGGCCACGCCGCGCCGCGCCGCCTCCGCCTTCCCAGCGGCCAGGTAGTTGCGGGCGCGAGCGAAGCGGTGTGGCCCCTGCGCCACGGCCGCCGGCTGCGCCGGCAGGCTGGGGCCGGAGGTCTCGATATCCTGCATGCCGGCCAGGATCAGCAGCGGATAGGCCAGCAGGCGCAGAAGCTCCGCCTCGCCCAGGCCGATGCCAGCCAGGCCCTCGGGGAAGGTCTTCTCCAGCGTCGGCAGCGTGTACCAGCCGGGATTGCCGACCGCGATCGCCTCGAAGGCATCGGGCGCCTGGGTGGAGAGCATCCGGTGGCCGAACTGCCCGCCGGCCGAGTGGCCGAAGAAATGGGCGCGCGGGCGGCGGGTGACGCCGGCTTCCCGCAGCAGGCCGAAGACCCGCGCCGGAACGGCGTAGCCCCACTGCGCGCGCGGGCGCACCGTGCCGTCCTCGGCCAGCACATGGCCGTTGTTGTAGAGGTCGGCGCCCGGATAGGCGGCGTCGCTGAAGGTCGGGGCGACGATCAGCAGGCCATGTTTGTCGGCAGCGGGGATCCAGAAGTCGCGGTACTCGTCGCCGTTGCGTTTCATGCCGTGCTGCACGATCACCACCGGGCTCTCGGGAGTGAAGCCCGCCGGGCGATAGGTGTGCAGCACCAGCGGGCGTGTCGGGTCGCCGGCCTCGTTGGTGAAGGGGATGGCCTGCCGGCCCTCGGCGGCCAGGGCGCGTGCCAGCGTATCGGTGAAGCTCATGACGGGACGTCTCCGGGATTGAACAAGGTCGGGGGAAAGAATTCCCCATCGGACGCAGTGCGTCCGATCCCCATCTTCTTTCTGTCAGTTTCCAGCGCCCCTTCGCAGGCTTTGCTTCAAACCCGAAGAAAAAAGATGGGGGCCTGGGGGAATTCCTTCCCCCAGACTTTTTTATTCTGCTGGATGGATCTCAGCGGCGTTGGTGGTCTGGTCCACGCGCCCGCCATAGGCGAGGCCCTTGCGGAAGGCCCAGACCGCGTTCTCGAACTGCACGGGGATGACCGGCATCTCCTCCAGTGCCACGCGCCCGGCCTGTTGCAGCAGGTCGGCGCGAGCCTCCTGGTCCATGGTCATCATGGCGCGCCCGGCGAGGTCGTCGAACTTGGGGTTCGACCAGCCGCCGTAATTGCTGGTGCCGAGGCCGCGCTCGCGGTCGGTGCTCATCAGCCAGGAGCGGAAGAACATCATGGTCTCGGCCGCATCGCTCGACCAGCCGCCCATCGAGGCGCTGAACTCCCGCTTGCCGCGCCGGCCGAAGAAGACGGCGCTCGGCATGGTGTCCAGCTCCACCTTCACGCCGATGCGGTTCCAGTACTGCGCGAGCGCCTGCGCCAGCCGCGCATCGTTGATGTAGCGGTTGTTGGTGGCGTGGAAGGTCATGCTGAAGCCGGCCTTGTAGCCGGCCTCCGCCAGCAGCGCCTTGGCCTTGGCGGGATCATAGGGCAGCACCGGCAGGTCAGGGATGGTGCCGACCATGCCATCGGGCAGGAACTGCGCGGCAGGGGTGGCGACCCCGTCCATCACCCGCTGCGCCAGCGCCTTGCGGTCGATCGCCAGGGAAAGCGCCTGGCGCACTCGTGCGTCCTGCAGCGGGTTGGGCGCGTCGCCACCCTGCACGAAGGGGCTGGGGCTGCGGGCAGTGTCGAACTGCAGGAAGATCAGCCGCGTCGTCGGCTTGTTGGCGAGCCGGATGTCGGGGTCGTTGCGCAGCCGGGGGATGTCGCCGGTGGCGGGGGCCTCGATCACGTCCTGGTCGCCCGCCAGGAGACTGGCGAGGCGCGGGCCGGCCGCGGTGACGGGCGTCAGCCGCACGGTCTTCCAGTGCGGCTTCTCGCCCCAGTAATTGTCGTTGCGCTCCAGGATGATGGCGCCGCCCGGCGTGTAGCTGACGAGGCGGTAGGGGCCGGTACCAATGGCGGCGCTGCCGTCGTTGAACTGCGCCGGGGTCGGCCAGGGGCCCTGGAAGCCGCAGTTGTCGCCGGCCTGGAAGTCCAGCCTAGCACCGCCCGCCAGCCGGCGCGGCAGGATGGCGAGATTGCTGAGGTCGGTCAGCAGCAGCGGCTCGGGCACCTTGGTGCTCAGCCGCAGCGTGTGCTCATCGACCGCCTCCAGCAGGGCAATCCGCCGCACGAGGCGGGAGAAGGACTGCACCACCTCGCCTGGATTGTTGAGGATGCGACAGTAGCTGTAGACCACGTCCGGCGCGCCGAAGCTGTCGCCGTTCTGGAAGCGCACGCCCTCGCGCAGGTGGAAGATCCAGGTGCGGTCGTCCTGCCGCTCCCAGCGCGTGGCGAGACCGGGGCCGATCTTCAGGTCGGCATCGACGCGAGTCAGCGCCTCGAAGAGATGCTGCGAAAGTGTGCTGTTCGGCCCCAGCGCGTAGTTGTGCGGATCGGCCGCGGTGGTTTCCCCGGCCGTGGCGATGCGCAGCGTCTGCGCGGCCACCGGGCCGGCGCCGAGCACCAGGCCCAGGGCGGCCAGGGTGGCGCGCAGCGCCATCGCCGGCCCCGCGAGGCCTCCGCGGCGGAGTCGGGGCAAGCCTTTCATCGCGGCCTCCATCCTTGTTGTTCCGCCGTGCGAGAAACACCCGTGGAAGGGGAATTGCAACGGGGGCACGGACCAGGAGGCGGCTTATCCCGGCGCAAGAATTATCTTCCATGGTGAACGAAAATCTCTGATAGTGGACGTATCGCCGCAGGAGGCCGCCCATGCCGCGTGAGATCCGCCTGAATGCCTTCGACATGGCCTGCATCGGCCATATCCAGCAGGGGATGTGGACGCATCCGCGCGACACCAGCCTGCACTACAACCGGCTGGAGCACTGGGTCGCGCTGGCCCGCACCCTGGAGGCGGGGCTGTTCGACGGGCTCTTCCTGGCCGATGTGCTGGGCATCTACGACGTCCATGGCGGCAGCCCGGACGCCGCCCTGCGCAACGCGGTGCAGGTGCCGCTGCTCGATCCGGCGCTGCTGGTGCCGGCCATGGCGGCGACGACCACCCATCTCGGCTTCGGCATCACCTGCAACCTGGCCTATGAGCAGCCCTTTCTCTTCGCCCGGCGGATCTCCACGCTGGACCACCTGACCCAGGGGCGGATCGGCTGGAACATCGTCACCGGCTATCTGGACAGCACCGCCCGTGCCATGGGCTTCAGCCGCCAGATGGCGCATGATGACCGCTACGACCTCGCCGACGAGTATATGGAGGTCGTCTACAAGCTCTGGGAAGCGAGCTGGGCGCAGGACGCGGTGCGCGCCGACCGCGCCGCCGGCGTCTATGCCGATCCCGCCCGGGTGCGGCCCATTCACCATGCGGGCCGGCAGTTCAAGATGGACGCGATCCATCTCTGCGAGCCCTCGCCGCAGCGCACGCCCGTGCTCTACCAGGCCGGCGCCTCCGAGCGCGGGCGGCAATTCGCCGCGCGCCACGCCGAATGCGTCTTCGTCAATGGCGGCGCCAAGCGGCATGTGGCTGATCTGGTGGCCGACCTGCGCGCCCGCGCCGCGCCGCGCCCGGTCCGCGTCTTCGTCGGTGCCAGCGTTGTCGTCGGCCAGACCGAGGCGGAGGCGCGGGAGCGGCTGGAGGACTACCGGCGCCATGCCAGTGCCGAGGGCGCGCTGGCCCATGCCAGCGCCTCGCTGGGCATCGACTTCGCCCGCTACGGCCTGGATGAGCCGATCGAGGCGGGGCCCGGACAGGCCATCCAGTCCAATGTCGAGGCCCTGAAGCGCGCGGCGGGGCCGGTCTTCACCAAGCGCCGGCTGATCGACCAGTTCGTCCTCGGCAGCCGCCAGCCGCCCATCGTCGGCTCGGCTGAGCAGGTGGCGGATGCACTGATCGACTGGGTGGAGCAGGCCGATGTGGACGGCTTCAATCTCTCCCGCACGGTGGTGCCGGAGGGGCTGGAGCGCTTCGTGGAACTGGTGGTGCCGATCCTGCAGGAGCGTGGCGCCTACAAGCGCGCCTATGCGCCCGGCACCTACCGGGAGAAGCTGTTCGGCGCTGGCCCGCTGCTGGACGCGCCGCATCCGGCGGCGGCGCTGCGCCAGGGATAGGCGGCGGGCGCCTGAGCCGGCGCTGCCGGCCTGTCTGCAGCGGAACGAAAAAAGCCGCCCTGCTGGGGCGGCCGAGTCTGGGGAGAGACAGGGAAGACGTTCAGGAACAACAGCTCACACCGGCGTGAGCGCTTCCTTGTAGCGGTTCTACAACCCATGGTTCAAGGGTTTCTTGCGCTGTCGGAGTGAGTATCCTTGCCTCCTCCTCGACTTTTCCTTTTCCGGCCTCGCCGATGCAAGACAAAAGCAAGAAAATTTGACAACCGTGGGCTGTATATAAGCCACGCAGCCTGGTCTGGCGGAGATGTGTGGCGACGGCGGTGCAGCGCTTTGCCAGCTTCCTGGTTGATGCTGCAGGCGCGACGGAGTCCGGCTGGCCGCGCCCCTGTTCCACCGGCTTCAGGGATACGGTTTCGCCATGGCCGCGATGACGGAATGCCGCGTGCTGGTCGTCGAGGATGAGGAGGTGATCGCCGCCGCACTGGACGACACCCTGCAGGGTGTCGGGGCCGTGGTGCTGGGCCCGGTCGGCTCGGTTAGGGAGGCGCTGGCCCTGCTGGAGCGGGAACGCCCGGCCGCCGCGGTGCTGGACCTCAACCTGCATGGCGAGATGGCCGGCCCGCTGATGGACGCGCTGGCCCGGCGCGCCATCCCCTTCGTCGTCGGCAGCGGCTATGCCGGGCTTGGCCTGCCCGAGCGGCATCAGGCCGCGCCGCTGCTGACCAAGCCCTATGGCCTCGCCGATATGGTCATGGCGCTCTGGGGCGTGCTGCGCGGCAGCGGCAAGGTGGTGGCGGGATAGGCGCCCAGCGGCGGGGTCGTCGCCAGCCTGGCCTTGCGTGATGCGCGACTGAATTGAGCGACTGGGCGGGATATTCCACCTGACCGATTGCCGGAGGGCTGCGGCGGGGGGGGGCGATGTGCCGGCCCGGCGGCGCCCTCGCGGAAGCTCCGCCGCGACGGGTCGTGGGCGCAATTGTTTCAGAAAAGGCTTGGCTCGGCGCGGCGCTTGAGGGCAGGCTTGACTGTCCACTGTTGACAATAAGTCGGGGAATCGACCCCGCCTTCGGAGGAAGTCCATGCTGACACGCCGCACTTGGCTTGGTGCGCTCGCGGCGAGCCCTGCACTCGGTCTCGCCCCCCGCGCGGCGCTGGCCCAGGGCGAGTACCCGAATCACCCGATCAACCTCCTGGTGGGTTTCGCGCCTGGAGGTGGCACCGACATCATCGCCCGGCTGCTGGCGCCCTCGCTGCAGGCCAGGCTGGGTCAGCCCGTGACGGTGGACAACCGTCCCGGTGCCAGCGGCACCCTCGCTGCCGCCGTCGTGGCGCGCGCCAGGCCCGATGGCTACGACCTGCTGATGGGGACGGTCAGCACCCAGGCAGTGGTCGCGCCGCTGATGCGCAACCCGCCCTATGACCAGATGCGCGACTTCACCCCGATCACCCTGGCCGGCACCGTGCCGCTGGTGGTGACGGTGCCGGCCAAGGCGCCCTACAAGGATCTGGAAGGGCTGATCGACTTCGCCCGCCGCAATCCGGGCAAGCTGAACTACGCCTCTTCCGGTGTCGCCACGCAGCAGCACCTCGCCGCCGAGATGCTGTCCCAGGCTGCCGGCGTCCAGATGACCCATGTGCCCTATCGCGGCACCGGGCAGGTGGTGAACGACCTGATCGCGGGCACGCTCGACCTCGCCATCGACACCATGCCCTCGCACCTGCCGCATATCCGCAGCGGCAGCACCCGCGCGCTGGCGGTGACCACCCCGGCGCGTGTCGCTGCCCTGCCGGACGTCCCGACGGTGGCGGAGAAGGGCTTCCCCGGCTTCGCCATCACCGTCTGGTACATGCTGCTCGGCCCCGCCGGCCTCCCCGTTCCGGTGGTGGACCGCTGGAGCGCGGCGATGAATGAGGCGCTGGCTGAGCCGAACAACCGCCACCGGCTGGAGGAAGCGGGCTTCCTGCCGGGCGGCGGCAGCCCGGAAGATGCGGCGACGCTGGTGCGGCAGGAGGCGGAACGCTACGCCGCCCTGGTGCAGCGCGCGGGCATTCGCATCGAGTAGCCACTTCGGGAAGGGGCGCTGCGGGCGCCTCTTCCCCTGCGCCGGCCGCCGCGCCTTCAGCTCACCCTGCCTTCTTCCGCGAGGAAATCCAGGAGCGCGCGGACGCGCGACGGCAGCGGTCCGCCCTGGCCGAGAAAGACGGCGTGGAAGGTCTCCCGGTCCCCCGGGTTCAGGTGCTCGAGGATCGGCACGAGCCGGCCGGCGGCGACATCCTCCCGAACGGTGAAGGCCGCCAGCCGCGCAAGGCCGGCACCGCCGAGCGCAAGGTGCCGGAGCGCTTCGCCGTCGCTGGCCTGCACGCGGCCGAGCGTGGGCACCACGACGGTCTCCCCGCCCTCCCCATTGCGCAGGGGCCACCCGCCGACCGCGCGGGCATAGCCGAAGCCCAGCCGGTTATGACCCTCCAGCGCGGCGATCGTCCTCGGCTCCCCGAAGCTCTCGAGATAGCGGGGCGCGGCGACCACCATCATCGGCGTCTCGCCCAGCTTGCGGGCCACCAGGCTGGAGCTTCGGAGCGGGCCGGCCCGCACCGCCACATCCACCCGCTCGGCCAGGAGGTCGATCACGATGTCGGTCTGCACGATCTCCAGGCTGATGCCGGGATGCCGGGCCAGGAACCCGGCCAGGCACCGCGCCAGGACATGCGTGCCGTAGGAGGCGCTGGTGCTGAGCCGGATACGCCCGACCGGCTGCTCGCCGGTGCCCGCCTGACGCTCGGCCTCCTCCAGATCGGCCAGGATCCGGGCGGCGCGCTCGTAGAAGGCGCAGCCTTCCGGGGTCAGCTGGAGCCTGCGGGTGGAGCGGTTGAGGAGCCGCGCGCCGAGCCGCGCCTCCAGCCGGGCGATCAGCTTACTGACGGCGGAGGGCGTCATGCGGAAGGCCCGCGCGGCGGGCGAGAAGCCGCCGAGCCGCACCACCGCGACGAAGACCTCCATTTCCCCCGAGCGATTGACCTCCAGCCGCGCCATCGTGGAGTTCATCTCACAAATGCTGTTCCGGCGCGGGTTCTACCTCACCGGCCGGCCCTTCCATAGCTTTCCCCCGTCGCATCCATCGCAATCGGGATCAAACCAGTGCCACTGGCGCTTTATGCCCTCACCGCCGGAGCCTTCGGCATCGGCGTGACCGAATTCGTCATCATGGGACTGCTGCTGGAGGTCAGCGGCGAGTTCCAGGTCAGCATCGCCGCTGCCGGCCTGCTGATTTCCGGCTATGCGCTGGGCGTCGTTGTCGGCGCTCCGCTGCTCACCGCCATGACCGCCCGCTGGCCGCGCAAGCGCGTGCTGATCGGGCTGATGGTCATCTTCACCCTCGGCAACGCCGCCTGCGCGCTCGCCCCGAATTATGCGGCGCTGATGGCCGCGCGGGTGCTGACGGCGCTCGCCCACGGCACCTTCTTCGGCGTCGGCTCGGTGGTGGCGACCGGCCTCGTCGCCGCGGACCGCAAGGCTTCCGCCATCGCCGTCATGTTCACCGGCCTTACTGTGGCGAACATTCTCGGCGTGCCCTTCGGCACCTGGCTTGGCCAGCAGCTCGGCTGGCGCGCCACCTTCTGGGCCGTGGCGCTGGTCGGCGCCCTGGCCCTCGCGGTGATCGCCGCGCTGGTGCCGCGTGACCGCGGCGCGCCGGAGGCCTCCGACTGGCGCGCCGACCTGGCGGCCATCGCGCGCCGCCCCGTGCTGCTGGGCCTGCTGACCACCGTGCTGGGCTATGCCGGCGTCTTCGCGGTCTTCACCTATATCGCCCCGATGCTGACCGCGATCAGCGGCTTTTCCGAAGGCGTGGTCTCGCCGATCCTGCTTGTCTTCGGCGGCGGGCTGGTGGCCGGCAATCTGCTCGGCGGGCGGCTCGCCGACCGGAACCTCGTGGCGACGGTGCTCGGCACCCTGGCGGCGCTCGCCCTCGTCCTGGGGCTAATGACCTTCGCCCTGCATGACCGCTGGGCCGCGGTGCTCTTCGTTGGCCTGCTCGGGGCGGCGGGCTTTGCCACGGTGGCGCCGCTGCAGATCTGGGTGCTCGGACAGGCCGGGGAGGCCGGCCGCAGCCTCGCCTCCAGCTTCAACATCGCTGCGTTCAACCTCGGCAACGCCATCGGCGCCTGGGCGGGCGGGGCGGTGATCGGCCAAGGGGCAGGGCAGGGGGCAGGGCTCGGCCTGGTGCCGCTCGCCGCGGCCCTCTTCCCGCTCCTGGCCATCGCCGTGGCGCTGGCGGCGATCCGCGCCGGCCGCACTCTCGCCCCCGCCACCGCCTGACCGGCGGCGCCTCACAAGGAGAGATCATCATGGATTATCGTCGCCTCGGCGCGTCCGGGCTCAAGGTGCCGGCCCTCAGCTTCGGCGCCGGCACCTTCGGCGGCTCCGGCCCGCTCTTCGGTCATTGGGGCAGTTCGGATACCCGCGAGGCGCGCCGCCTCGTCGACATTTGCCTCGAAGCGGGCGTCAACCTCTTCGACACGGCGGACGTCTATTCCAACGGCGCCTCGGAAAAGGTGCTGGGCGAGGCCATCAAGGGGCGCCGCGGCGAGGTGCTGATCTCCACCAAGGCCGGCCTGCCCATGGGCGATGGCCCGAACGAGGCCGGCACCTCGCGCGCGCGGCTGATCCGCGCGGTGGAGGATGCGCTCACCCGCCTCGGCACCGACTATATCGACCTGCTGCAGCTCCATGCCTTCGATGCCGGCACGCCCGTCGAGGAGGTGCTCGCCACGCTCGACCAGCTCGTCCGCGCGGGCAAGCTCCGCTATGTCGGCGTCTCCAACTTCTCCGGCTGGCAGGTGATGAAGTCGCTGGCGGTCGCCGACCGCCACGGCTGGCCGCGCTATGTCGCCAACCAGATCTATTACTCGCTCGTCGGCCGGGACTATGAGTGGGAGCTGATGCCGCTCGGGCTGGACCAGGGCCTCGGCGCGATGGTCTGGAGCCCGCTCGGCTGGGGCCGGCTCACCGGCAAGATCCGGCGCGGCGCGCCGCTGCCGACCGGCAGCCGCCTGCACGAGACGGCGAATTTCGGCCCGCCGGTCGAGGAGGAGCACCTCTACCGTGTGGTCGATGCGCTCGACGCGGTCGCCAAGGAAACTGGCCGGTCCGTGCCGCAGATCGCCCTCAACTGGCTGCTCCAGCGCCCGACCGTCTCCTCGGTCATCATCGGCGCCCGCAACGAGGAGCAGTTGCGCCAGAACCTCGGCGCCGTGGGCTGGAACCTGACGGCGGAGCAGGTCGCCCGGCTGGACGCGGCGAGCGCCGTCACCGCGCCCTATCCCTATTTCCCCTACCGGCGGCAGGAGGCCTTCGCCCGGCTGAATCCGCCGGCGGTCTAGAAGACTTGTCGCGGGTGCGGTGAAAAAGTCTGGGGGGAAAGAATTCCCCCCAGACCCCCCATCTTCTTTCTTCGAGTTTAAGTGCGCCCCGGCAAACGAGGGCTGGAACGGGCAAAAAAAGAAGGGGGTTCGGGGGAATTCTTTCCCCCGACCTTTTTTGCTTCAGCGCCGCAGAAGCACCACGAGATACCGGCAGGGCGCATCGCCCGGATTGTGGAAGCGGCAGGCTTCGGGCGGCCCGAGGCGCAGGCAGTCCCCCGCGCCGAGTTCGTGCAGCACCGCGCCCTGGGTGAAGTGGAGTATGCCCTCCAGCAGCACGATCTGCTGGTCCTGGATGAAGGCGAAGGCGGCGGCCGGATAGTCCACGGACTGGCCGGGCGGCAATTCGCCCCAGACCAGTTCCAGTGGCGTCGGCGGCCCGCCGGGCGGTGTCAGGGCGCGGCGGGTGAAGCCGGTTTCCGGATCGCGCCAGAGCGGCTGCTCCGCCGCGCGGGCCAGTTGCCCGCCACCTTGCTCGGCGCGCGCCAGCATCTGCGAGAGGCTGAGGCCGAAGGCGCCGGAAAGACGGCCGAGCAGGGCGGCGGTGGGGCTGACCTCGTCGCGCTCGATCTTGCTGATCATCGCCTTGGAGACGCCGGAGCGCTCCGCCAGCTCGGCCAGCGACCAGTTGCGCGCCTCGCGTTCGGCCTTGAGGCGCTGGGCCAGTTGCGCGCTGCTGTCGGTCAGGGACATGGCCTAAGCATAGGCGGAAGGGGCGAGGGAATGAATCCCCCGCCCGTCAAGCCAGGGCGTCCGCTTGGTGTGCCGCCACCATCTCGGCCAGCGAGGTGAAGCGGAACTCGTAGCCCGCGCCGGAGGGCGGCGGCATGGTGGCGCCCCAGCCCTCCTGGTCGTGCCGCCGGTCGATCCAGGCCGAGGCGAGGCCGACGCGCTTGGCCGGGGCGTGGTCGTGGAACAGGCTCTGCGCGACATGCAGGATCTCGCTGCGGCCATACCCAAGGGCGCCGAGCTTCTCCAGCATGTACCGGAAGTTGCGCGAGTCGGGCTTGTAGCTGCCGATGTCCTGCGCGGTGTAGACGGCGTCGAAATCCACCCCCAGCCGCTTCTGGCTGCCGGCGAAGCTGGCACGGTCCACATTGGAGAGGATCACCAGCTTGTAGTGCCGCTTGAGATAGGCGAGCGCTGAAGCGGAATCGGGGAAGGCCGGCCAGTCCGGCACCGAGGCGCCGAAGCGTGCCGCGCCCTGCTCGTCCGGCTCGATGCCCCATTCGTCAGCCAGGCGCAGATGCACCTGGGCGAGCAGCTCGGCATAGCGCATGCCCGGGGTCTCCGCCTGCTGCGCGGATTCATGCTGTGCGAAGGCTTCCAACACCGCGTCGCGCGACAGCTCCAGGCCACTCTTTCGCAGCAGCGGCCGCAGCGCGGCGTGGATGCCGCTCTCCCAATCGACCAGGGTGCCGTAGCAGTCGAAGGTCAGGACACGGAAATCGTGCAGGCGCATCATCGCAGGTCTCCGCAGGCCACTGGCGGAACGGTGCCATGCCGGGCCGAGTTGCGGGAAGGGCGAATGCACGCCGGGCGGGCGCCGTGCCCTGGGCGCGGGCGGCGGGCGGGTCCATATTGCGGGCTTTCCCCGCGCGAACCGAGGGCGAGCCATGGCCGAGACCGAACCGCAATCCCCGCCCCCCACCATCCGCCGCGAGGATTACCGCCCGCCCGCCTTCCTGGTGGATCAGGTGGACCTGTATCTCGCCCTGCACCCTACGGCGACGCGGGTGAAGGCGAAGCTGGCGCTGCGCCGCAATCCCGCGGCCGAGCCCGCGCCCGATCTGGAACTGGATGGCGAGGCGCTGACCCTGATCGCCGCCCGGCTGGACGGCGCGCCGCTGGGTGGTGACCGCCTGACGCATCTTCCCGGCGGCGGGCTGCGCCTGGCCGGCGTACCGGCGGCCTTCACGCTGGAGACCGAGGTGGAGATCTCGCCCGAGGCCAATAGCGAGCTCTCCGGCCTCTATCTCTCCGGCGGCAACTACTTCACCCAGTGCGAGGCCGAGGGCTTCCGCCGCATCACCTACTTCCCCGACCGGCCGGACGTGATGGCCCGCTACACCACCACCCTGGAGGCCGACCGCGCCACCTGCCCGGTGCTGCTCTCCAACGGCAATCCGGACGGCGCCGGCGAGCTGCCCGACGGCCGCCACTGGGCACGCTGGGTGGATCCGCACCCGAAGCCCTCATACCTGTTTGCCGTGGTGGCCGGCGATCTCGTCGCCGTGCGGGACAGCTTCACCACCCGCTCGGGCCGCGAGGTCGCGCTCGCCATCTATGTCCGCAGGGGCGACGAGGATGCCTGCGGCCATGCCATGGACTCGCTGAAGCGTTCGATGGAGTGGGACGAGGACACCTACGGCCTCGAATACGACCTCGACGTCTTCAACATCGCCGCCGTCTCGGACTTCAACATGGGGGCGATGGAGAACAAGGGCCTCAACGTCTTCAACACCAAATACATCCTGGCGCGGCCGGAAACCGCGACGGATGCCGACTACGAGGGCATCGAGACCGTCGTTGCGCACGAGTATTTCCACAATTGGACGGGCAACCGCGTCACCTGCCGCGACTGGTTCCAGCTCTCGCTGAAGGAGGGGCTGACCGTTTTCCGTGACCAGCACTTCACCGCCGACCAGGGCAGCGCGGCGGTGAAGCGCATCGCCGATGTCCGCCGCCTGCGCGCCGCGCAGTTCCCGGAGGATGCCGGGCCGATGGCGCATCCCGTGCGCCCGGATTCCTACGTCGAGATCAACAACTTCTACACCGCCACGGTCTACCAGAAGGGTGCCGAGGTGGTGCGGATGATGCGTCGCCTGATCGGCGAGGCGAATTTCCGCAAGGGCATGGACCTCTATATCAGCCGACACGACAACCAGGCCGTGACGATCGAGGACTTCGTCCGGGCCATGCAGGATGCCTCGGGGATCGACCTTTCCCGCTTCGCGCGCTGGTACGCCCAGGCCGGCACGCCGGAGCTTCGCGTGCGCGACGCCTTCGACGCCGCGAGCGGCCGCTACACGCTGACCTTGTCGCAATCCACCCCGCCGACGCCCGGCCAGCCCGAAAAGCAGCCGGTGCCGATCCCGGTGGCCATGGGGCTGATTGGCCCCGACGGCGCGGAGCTTCCCGGCGCCGGCCTGCTGCTGCTGGAGGAGGCGGAGCAGGACTTCACCTTCGAGGGGCTGAAGGCGAAGCCGGTGCCCTCGCTGCTGCGCGGCTATTCCGCGCCGGTGAAGCTCTCCGGCCTCTCGCTCGAACAGCTCGGCTTCCTCGCCGCGCATGACACGGATCCTTTCGTGCGCTGGGATTCGGCGCAGCAATACGCCACGGCCGAGATGCTGCGCCTCGTTGAGGATGTCCGCAGCCAGAAGCCGCTCGCCCTGCCGGAAGGGCTGGCCGCCATTTTCGGCGCGGCGCTGGACCGCGCCATGGAGGACCCCGCCTTCGCCGCCGAGGCGCTGGTACTGCCCTCGGAGGATTTCGTGGCCGACCAGATGAAGGTGGCCGACCCCGAGGCGATCCACGCCATGCGGCAGTTCCTGCGCGGCGCGCTCGGCACCCGCTTCGCGCCACGCCTCGCTGAGTTGCACACCTCGCTGGAGGATGCCGGCCCCTACCGCATCGATGGTGCCTCGATCGGGCGGCGGGCACTGCGCAATGCCGGCCTGTCCTATCTCGCGCGGGCCGCGGGCGCGGCGGGCGCCGAGGGTCTCGCCCGTGCCGAGAAGCAGTACGCCGCCGGCCGCAACATGACCGACGTGCTCGCCGCGCTCCGTGTGCTGGCGGAGTCCGACAGTCCGGCCCGCGCGGCGGCGCTGGCCGACTTCCACGCGAAGTGGCGGCACGACGATCTGGTGCTGGACAAGTGGTTCGCCATTCAGGCCAGCGCGGCGCGGCCCGATGCGCTGGAGGCGGTGCGTGCGCTCGCCGGGCACCCGGACTTCGACCTGCGCAACCCCAACCGTGTCCGCGCGCTGGTCGGCGCCTTCGCCGCCGGCAATCCGGCGCGCTTCCATGATGCCTCCGGCGCGGGCTACCGCTTCCTGGCCGACATGGTGATCGCGCTGGATCCGGTGAACACGCAGGTGGCGGCGCGCATGGTCTCGCCGCTCGGGCTGTGGAAGCGGCAGGATGCGGCGCGCGGGGCCCTGATGCGCGCCGAGCTGCAGCGCATCCTGGCGCGGCCCGGCCTCTCCAAGGGGACCTACGAGAAGGTCTCCAAGGGCCTCGCCGCCTGAGGCGCCGCCATGCGCATCCTGGTGATCGAGGACGATGCCGCCACCGCCGACTACATCGTCAAGGGGCTGGGGGAGGAAGGTTATGTCGTCGATCTCGCGCGCAACGGCAAGGACGGGCTGTTCCTGGCGCTGAACGAGCCCTTCGACGTCATCGTCAGCGACCGCATGCTGCCGGGCCCGGACGGGCTCGCCATCCTGCGGGCGCTGCGCGCCTCCGGCATCACCACGCCGGTGCTGATGCTGACCGCGCTGGGCGAGGTGGACCGCCGCGTCGAGGGGTTGGAGGCCGGGGCGGATGACTATTTGGCCAAGCCCTTCGCCTTTACCGAGCTGCGCGCACGGGTCCGGGCGCTCGCCCGCCGCCCGGCGCCGCAGGCCGAGGCGACGGAACTCACGGTCGGCGACCTGCGCATGGACCTGCTGCGCCGCTCCGTGACGCGTGGCGGCCGCGCGGTGGAGCTGCTGCCCACCGAGTTCCGCCTGCTCGAATACATGATGCGCCATCCCGGTCAGGTGCTGACCCGCACCCTGCTGCTGGAGAAGGTCTGGGACTTTTCCTTCGATCCCACCACCAATGTCGTGGACGTGCATGTCAGCCGGCTGCGCCGCAAGCTGGAGGCGGGTGGCGAGGCGCCGATGATCCGCACCGTCCGCGGCGCCGGCTACATCCTGGCGCCGCCCGTCGCGCCTCCTGGGCCGGAGGGCGGCTGATTGCCGGTGCCCTGGCTGCGCAGCTTCGCGCCGCGCGTCGCGCTGCTGGTCAGCGCCGTGGTGCTGGTCGCCTCCTTCCTCGGCGCCGGCTGGGGCTGGCTGCGCGCGCAGGAATCGCTGCGCCGGCAGCTCGACCTCGTGCTGGCCGCCGATGCCGAGGGCCTGCTGCGTGACTACGAAAGCTACGGGCTGCGTGGCCTCGCCGAAGCGGCGCAGGTCTATGCTCGTCGGCAGGGGCCGCTGCGGGTGCTGCTGCTGGCGCCGGATGGCCGCTCCATTGCCGGGCGGTTGCCGGGCGCGCCAGCCCGGCTGCGGGGCTTTGCCACCCTGCCATCGCAGGAAAGCGGCGGCCGGCTGCGCGCCCTCGGCGCTATCCTGCCCGATGGCACCAACCTGATCGTCGCCACCGATCTCGCACTGGTGGACCGCGCCGCCGCCGCCCTGGCCTGGACACCGCCCATCGCCGGGGCGCTGGCGGCCTTGCTGGCGCTGGTGCTCGGCTTCTGGGTGGCGCGGCGGCTGGAGCGGCGCCTCGCCGGTGTCAGCACCGCCGCCCGTGCGGTGATGGCCGGCGACCTGACGCGCCGCCTGCCCGAGAGCGGCACCGGTGACGAGTTCGACCGCCTCGCGGCCACCATCAACGCCATGCTCGGCCGCATCGAGGCGCTGGTGGCCGAGGTGCGGCAGGTGACGGACGACGTGGCGCATGACCTCCGCTCGCCCCTCTCGCGGCTGCGGCAGCGGCTAGAGGCGGCGCTGGCCCAGGCCCGCGCGCCCGAGGCCGATACGGCGGTGCTGGAAGGCGCGATCGCCGAGCTCGACCAGATCCTCGCCACCTTTGCGGCCCTGCTGCGCATTGCCCGCACCGAGGCCGGGGCGGGGCGCGAGGGCTTCGCGCCGGTGGATCTCTCCTCCCTCGTGGCCGGCGTGGCGGAGGTCTACGTCCCCGTCGTGGAGGAGGCGGGCCGCGCGCTGCGGGTGGAGGTGGCGCCGGGCCAGGGCCTGCCCGGCAGCGCGGCGCTGCTGCGCCAAGCGCTCGCCAACCTGCTCGACAACGCCCTGGGCCATGGCGCCGGCACCATCACCGTCACGTTGCGCCCCGGCCCGGTGCTGACGGTCGCCGATGAAGGGCCCGGCATTCCGCCGGAGGAGCGGGAGCACGTACTGCGCCGCTTCTATCGGCTCGACCGCAGCCGCAACACGCCGGGCACCGGGCTGGGGCTCGCCCTCGTCGCGGCGGTGGCGCGGCTGCATGGCGGCAGCGTGAGACTCGGAGAAGGGGAGGGTGGGCGCGGGCTTGGCGTGACGCTCGATCTGCGAGCGGCCGCCCCTCCCGGGCCCTCCCGGCTGGGGTGACAGTGTCACCCCAGACCCCGCAATCCTAGGCCTATCCTCAAAGCGGCCGCCGCAGTCGCCGGGGCTGTTTCAGCCCCGGCGCAAGCGCTCCCCGCCCGCGCAGCAAAAACTGACAGAAAAAAGAAGAGGGGGCCGGGGGAGAATTCATTCTCCCCCGGTTTCGTCCGCTGCCTAGTTTGAGGACAGGCCTATTATGGCGCTGCCCCTTCCCTCGGGTATTCGAGCTGCATGGCGACGAAGTCGGCGGTGCGCGCGCCGTAGCGCGCCGCTATGGCGTGGAGGGTCTCATCCAGCGCTTTTGCCGGTGGCCGCTCCCCCACCGCCGGAATCCGTTGCTCTGCGGGCCAGTTGGTGGCGATCCGGTCAGGGAGGATGCCAATGCCGTTGCGGCTCCGCAGCGCATCGGCCGTGCCGGCGAAACTCACTGCGCGCGACCGGAAGGTGCGTGACCAGGCATCCGCGACAAGGGCGAGCGCCACTTCGTCGAAGCCCGGGGCAAGCTCGATGCCGAGCTGCTCGTGGTTCCAGAAGGCGAGCCGGTTGCCGATCGCCGTCAACGCGAAGGGGCGCGTGAACCGGAAGGCATCGCTGTCGTGGCGTGCGTCCCACTCGGGGATGCCGAGATCCCGGCCGACGGCCCGCGCCTTGTCCCGGCCGGCGATAGCCTCGATCAGGGTGAGGGCCATCGGCATGGAGGCGCTGATTCCCGTCGTCGTCGCCACGCCCCGGTCAACCACCAGCCGCCGGTCCGCGACATAGCGGAGCGCGGGATGCCGCTCGCGCAGCTGCTTGAGATAGTACCAGTGGGTCGTTGCGCGCCTGCCGTCGAGCAGCCCGGCCTGGCCGACGACCTTGGCCCCGGCGCAGACGCTGATGATGATCGCGCCCTTGGCCGCCTGGCTTCTGATCCATTGCAGGACCGCCGGATCGTCGTCGCGCTGCATGGCGGGCACGATGACGTGGTCGGCGCCTTCCGGATGGCGCGCGTCGAATTCCGTGACCGTCGCCTGCGGCACGACCCTGAGCGCGGGGTAGAGCGTCACCGGCCCCGGCTCCATTCCGAGCGCCACCACATCGGCGATGTCGGCGCGCCGCAGGATGCCGTAGGGCATGAGGTAGTCGGTGGTCTCCGTGCCGTCATTGGCGCCGAGGATCGCGATCAGCGGCCGCTGGCGCTTCGGCGGCTTCAAGGCCGCGACCATGGCCTCGGCTTCTTCCCGCGGGACCGGCGGCGCGCCTCCGCCGGCCGGCGCCGGCGGCAGCGACAGAATCCAGATCGCCCCAACCACCAGGAAAAGCGCGGCGGCACCCAGACCGCTCCGCAGAACAAGCCGCTTGTTCAAGGCGATCCTCCTTCCTGGCTCTCTGATGGCGGGGGATCCAAGGGGACAGCACCCCCTTGGCCGCGCGTGAAGTCTGAAAACTCTTTCATACTCCTGTCGCCCCTCTTCCACCGTGCTCTTCCCAGATTGCAGGCGTCGCGGCGGGTCATCCCGCCGCCCGGAACAGAGGGACACGTCGCATGAGCAATCCGAGCAATCGCCGCCGCAGCGCCGCTTTCGCCGCCCTGCTGCTGGCCGGCACGGCCCTGGGTGGCGGCGCCGGCTGGCTGGCCGCGCCGACCCATGCCGAGGCCCAGATCCAGGCCCAGCCTGCCTCGCCCGAGGTTTCCGCGCCGCAGGTGGCGCTGCCCGGCTTCGGTGACCTGGTGGCGCGGGTGAAGCCCGCCGTCGTCACCATCACCGCCACCGAGCGCGTCGAGGCCGAGCCCTTCCGCTCGCCCTTCCCCGAGGGCTCGCCGCAGGACCGCATGTTCCGCCGCTATTTCGGTGCGCCGGAGGGTGCCCGCCCGCAGGCCGCGCAGGCCCTGGGCTCGGGCTTCATCATCGATGCCGAGGGGCATGTCGTCACCAACAACCATGTCGTCGAAGGCGCCTCCTCCGTGAAGGTGACGCTGGATGACGGGCGCGAGCTGCCCGCGAAGATCGTCGGCCGCGACCCGCGCACCGATCTCGCCCTGCTGAAGGTCGATGCCGGCGCTCCGCTGCCCTTCCTGAAGCTCGGCAACTCCGACAAGGCCCGGCCGGGCGACTGGGTGGTGGCGCTGGGCAATCCCTATGGCCTCGGCGGCACGGTCACGGCGGGCATCGTCTCGGCGCGCGGCCGCGACATCCACAGCGGCCCCTATGACGACTTCCTGCAGATCGACGCCGCGATCAACCGCGGCAACTCGGGCGGCCCGCTCTTCGCGCTGGACGGCTCGGTGATCGGCGTGAACACCGCCATCTTCAGCCCCTCGGGCGGCTCGATCGGCATCGGCTTCGCCATTCCCTCCAACCTGGTCCATCAGGTGGTGGCGCAGCTGAAGGAGAACGGCCATGTCGAGCGCGGCTTCCTCGGCGCCATGACGCAGCCGGTGGATGCCACTATGGCGCAGGCGCTGAACCTGCCGAAGGCCGAAGGTGCGCTGGTCGCGCAGGTCGAGCCGGACAGCCCCGCCTCCCGCGCTGGCTTGAAGGCGGGTGACGTGGTGACGGCGGTAGGCGACACGCAGATCCAGAACCCGCGGGATCTCGCCCGTGCCATCGCCGCCCTGCCGCCTGGCACCGAAACGCAGCTCACCACGCTGCGCGGCGGGGAGGAGAAGCATCTCGACGTGAAGCTGGCCGCGCTGCAGGACGAGAAGGACAAGGCCGGCCAGGAGAGCGCCGATCGTGAGACCGAGCAGGGCCGCATCGGCATCGGCCTCGCCTCGATCGAGGAGGCGGAGCGCGCCGGGCTTGACCTGCCGGAGGGCACCCAGGGCGCGGTGATCGCCCAGGTGCGCCCGGGCAGCCCGGCCGCCGTGGCGGGGCTGCGCCCAGGGGATGTGATCCTCGGCGTCGGCAACCGTGCGGTGAAGGGGCCCGAGCAGGCGGCCTCGGCGATCCGTGAGGCGCGGAGCGGCGGCAAGGGCGCGCTGGCGCTGCGGGTGCTGCGCGACGGCCAGCAGGTCTTCGTCGCGGTGCGCGCCGGGCAGCCGAACCACGGCTGAGCGGGGGCGGGGAGGGCGCATCCCTCCTGCCGGGAGGAATCGAGGGCCGGGGAGGATATCTCTCCGGCCCTTCGGCTGTTCGGGCCTGGGCGGGCCAGCTTCATCGGCAGGGGGTGGAGTGAAAAGCTCGGGGGGAAGGAATTCCCCTCCGAACCCCCCATCTTTTCTCTGTCAGTCGGTGTGCACCCCGGCTAGCACGCGCCGGATGACGATATGAAGGGCAGGCGGGTACCCCCGCCTGTCGGGACAGGATGGAGCATGACCCAGGAGCCCGCCGATCTGCATGACGCCGCCCTGCGGGACCGCGCGGTGCGCGCCGCCCGCGGCGAGGCGCCCTTCGACATCCTGCTCACCGGCGGCACCCTCGCCGACATGGCGACCGGCGAGCTGCGCCCCGCCGATATCGGCCTGGTCGGGCCGCTGATCGCCAGCCTCCACGCGCCGGGCAGCCGGTCGGATGCGGCGGAGGTCCGCGCCGTGCCGGGCCGCATCCTCGCGCCCGGCCTGATCGACACGCACATGCATGTCGAGAGCTCGATGGTGACGCCGCGCCGCTATGCCGAGGCGGTGCTGCCGCAGGGCACCACCACGATCTGCTGGGACCCGCACGAGCTGGGCAATGTGGCCGGGCTGGACGGGCTGCGCTGGGCCGCCGCGGCCGCGCGCGGCCTGTCGCTGCGCACCCTGCTGCTGGCCCCCTCCTGCGTGCCCTCCGCGCCCGGGCTGGAGCGCGCCGGCGCCAGCTTCGGCCCCGCCGAGATGGCCGAGATGCTGGCCTGGCCGGAGATCGTGGGCGTCGCCGAGGTGATGGACATGCGCGGCGTGCTGGAGCGCAGCCCGCGCATGGCCGGCATCCTCGGCGCCGGGCTGGCCAGCGGCAAGCTGGTCTGCGGCCATGCGCGCAGCCTCTCGGGCCCCGCTCTGCAGGGCTTCGCCGCGGCCGGCATCGAATCCGACCACGAGATCGTCTCCGGCGCCGACCTGCTGGAGAAGCTGCGTGCCGGCTTCACCGTCGAGCTGCGCGGCAGCCATGACTACCTCCTGCCCGAGGCGGTGGCGGCGCTGAACGCCCTGCCGCGCTACCCGCAGACCCTCACCCTCTGCACCGACGACGTCTTCCCCGAGGATCTCGTGGCACGGGGCGGCATGATCGACCTGCTGCGCCGGCTGGTGCGCTACGGCATGCCGGCGCTGGAGGCACTGCGGGCGGCGACGCTGAACGCCGCCATGCGACTCGGCCGGCGCGACCTCGGCCTGCTGGCGCCCGGCCGCCGGGCCGACCTGCTGGTGCTCTCCGACCTGGAGGGGCTCGGCGTGGAGCAAGTCTTCGCCTCGGGCCGCCGGGTGGCGGAGGGCGGCCGCCTCGCCATCGCGCTGCCCGAGGCCGACCCGCCCGGCCTGCGCGACACCATGAAGCTGGCGCCGCTCGCGCCGCGGGACTTCCACCTCGCGGCCCCCGGCGACTCGGCGCGGCTGCGCACCGTGGTGAACCCGCGCTTCACGCAATGGGGCGAAATCACCGTGCCCGTGCGCGAGGGGCGGGCGGTGCTGCCGCCCGAGGCCACGCTGCTCGCCGTCATCCACCGGCACGGACTGGCGCCGGCGCGGCCGGTGCTGGGCGTGCTGGAAGGCTGGGGCGCCTGGCGCGGCGCGCTGGCCACCACGGTCGCGCATGACAGCCACAATCTCTGCGTCTTCGGGCATGACCCGGCGGATATGGCGGCGGCGGCGAATGCGCTGATCGCCTGCGGCGGCGGCATGGCCGTGGCGTCCGGGGGAGAAGTGCACGCAGTGCTGCCGCTGCCGGTCTGCGGTCTGCTTTCCGACGCGCCCGCGCCGGAGGTGGCGGCACAGTTCGCCGCGCTGCGTGCCGCCGCCGACGGCATCGCGGAATGGCAGCCGCCCTATCGCGTCTTCAAGGCCGTGGTGGGCGCGACGCTGGCCTGCAATGCCGGCCCGCATGTGACCGATCTCGGGATCGCCGACGGCAGCACCGGCGCCCTCTTCGCGGGGGCGCTGATCGAGGCGTGAGCCGCTGGTGGGCAACGGGGCCTGCCCTCGAATGAGTTAGGGCGGAACCGGGGGAGAAAGAATTCTCCCCGGACCCCCTCTTCTTTCTTTCTGTCAGTTTTTGCCGCGCGGGCGAGGAGCGCCCGCGCCGGGGCTGAAACAGCCCCGGCGACTGCGGCGGGAGGAGCCATCCTTGCCACCCGCGTGACCGGAAACTTGCAGAAAAAGGAGGGGGTTTGGGGGAGTTCACTCCCCCAACTTATTTTTTCACTGACCTCATTCTGGGGTGGTCGCCTCGCCGCGTTCCGCCATCAGGGCGTCGTCGATCTGTCGCGCCCGCTGTGCGGCGGGGCGGGCGGCGAGGCGCTCCCAGTAGCGCTCGAAGGCGGGGCGCCGCTCGACCATGCCGAACATCATGCCCCAGCCGATCTGCGAACCCAGATAAAGGTCCGCCATGGTGAATTCTTTGCCGAGGAGATGTTCGCCCTGGCTCACCGCCCCTTCCAGCGCGTCCAGCACCCCGGCGAGGCTGCCATAGCCGGTCATGGCCTGCTTCTCCTCCGGCACGACGAAGCCGCAGGCGTGGTTGGTCACCGCCGCCTCGACCGGCCCGGCACCGAAGAAGAGCCAGCGGTAATAGGGGCCCCGCCGCCGGTCGCCGGGCGCGGGGGCCAGCTTCGCCTCGGGGAAGGCGTCGGCGAGATAGGCGCAGATGGCGGCGGCCTCGGTCACCACGGCATCGCCATGCCGCAGGACCGGCACCTTGCCCATCGGGTTGATGGCGCGGAAGGCGGGCGCCTTCATCGCCGGCCCGTATTCCACGACCTCCGTGCGGTAGGGCTGCCCGATCTCCTCCAATGCCCAGCGGATGATGCGGCCGCGCGACATGGGGTGTGTGTAGAAGACAAGCTCGTCTGTCATTCTGGCGATTCCTTCCTCTGATTCGTCACGCGGAAGGGGTGGTCCGTTCCGCCTCCGCCAGGGTGTGTGTTGGGCGCCTTCTGTCCGGCACGCCCCGGGCGATCATGCGCCGGTGCCGGGCGCCGCTGGTTCAGACCACCACCCCGCCATCCACGTGCAGGCACTGGCCGGTGATGTACCCGGTCTCCGGCGCGGCGAGGAAGGCGATGGCCCGCGCCACCTCCTCCGGCTCGCCAAGCCGGCGCATCGGGATGCGAGCGACCACCGCTTCCCAGGCCTTGGCGTCCAGCGCCGCATGGGCGCCGGTATCCTTGCGGGTATAGCCCGGAACCACGGCATTGACCGTGACGCGCGGGGCCCATTCCAGGGCGAGCGCCTTGACCAGCGCCTCCACCCCGGCCTTGGCGGCGGCGGAGGCGGGGAAGACGGCGCTGTCCGTGCGGAAGTTGTGCGCCACGAAGGAGGAAACGGCGACCAGCCGCGGCGACTCGCCTGCCGCCAGCAGCGGCCCGGCGGCGCGCGCCAGCCGGAACAGCGCCCAGAGGATGGCGTCCTGGCTGCGGGCGAAATCCGCGTCGGTCAGTTCCGCGACCGGGGTGCGATCGGCGAAGCCGGCGTTGGAAACCAGCACGTCCAGCCCGCCGAGCGCGGCACCGGCCTCCCGCACCAGTCGCTCCGGCGCCTCGGGATGGCTGAGGTCGGCCAGCAGCACCACCGCCTCGCCACCGCGCGCCCGCACCGCCTCGGCGGTGCGCTCGGCGCCCTCCCGGTTGTTGCGTGCGTGCAGGGCGATGGCCGTGCCCGGCGCGGCCATCGCGCGGGCAGTGGCGGCGCCGATGCCGCTGGAGGCTCCGGTCACCAGGATGCGCCGCTGTGGCATGTCCATACCTTCTTCTTGCTCCGGGCTCCCTGCCCTCAGCGCGGCAGGATAGGCTGGCTCCCTTGCGCCCCCAAGGGCGCCCCCGCATCCTTCGCGCAGCAACAAAGCCAGAGAGGGATGGAACGTGGCCATGCTCACCGTACTGGAGCCGGAAGGGCTCTATGCCGACACCGCGCTGGAGCAGGAGATCCTGGGGCCGGGGGTGCGGGTGGTGCGCGGCGGCGGCCGCAGCGGCGTCGAGGAACTGCCCGATTCGCTCTGCGCCGAGGCGGATGGCCTGTTCATCTTCCGCCACTGGCTGCCGGGCAGCCAGCTTCATCGCTTCCCGAAGCTGAAGGTGGTGGTGCGGATGGGCGTCGGCTACGACCGGCTCGACCGCCCGGCGCTGGCGGCGCGCGGCGTCACCGTCTGCAACGTGCCGGACTACGGCACCACCGAGGTGGCCGACCATGCCATGGCGCTGGCCCTGACTCTGCGCCGCGGTATCGCTCTGCACCACGATCTGCAGCGCGCCGAGCCGCCCGCGCCTTGGCAATATCTTGATACGCCGCTCGTTCAGCGGGCGGAGACACAGAATTTCGGGATTCTAGGCCTTGGCCGCATCGGCACCGCCGTCGCGCTGCGCGCCAAGGCCTTCGGCTACCGGGTGCTGTTCCACGATCCCTTCCTGCCCAACGGGGTGGACCGGGCGCTCGGTATCCGGCGCGTCCGCAGCCTGCCGGAATTGCTGGCGCAGAGCGACATCCTCTCCATCCACACGCCGCTGACCCGCCATACCCGGGGCCTGCTGGACGAGGCGGCCCTGCGCCAGATGCCGCGCGGCGCCGTGGTGGTGAACACCGCGCGCGGCCCCATCCTCGACCTCGACGGGCTGGCCGCCTGCCTACGGGATGACCATCTGGCCGGCGCCGGGCTGGACGTGGTGCCGCAGGAACCCCCGCAGGAGCCGGTGCATCCGCTACTGGCCGCCTATCGCGCGCGGGAACCCTGGCTGACGGGGCGGCTGATCGTCACGCCGCACAGCGCCTTCTACACCCCGCATGCCTTCGAGGACATCCGCCGCAAGGGCGCCGAAACCATGCGCGATGTCCTGGTGGAGGGGCTGAACAGCAATGTCATTCCGCCGGAAGCAGACTGAGAGAAGCGGTCGTCCGATTCCCATAAAAGCAAGCATTTTCTGAATATTAAGACTGTCTTTCGGACCCAATCACTGACGTTGCGATTGCGATTGACGGGGAGAGCTTTCTCCACAAGATTGTGAAAGTGCTTTCTTCGCACCTGCAACATCACTGTCCGGCGCCCCCCGTCCCGCTGCGCCTTCTCTCTGGGGCGCCGGGGCGGAGTCCCTTGAGGTCCGATCATGCCCGCTGACCCGCGCAATGCCGGCCCGCATGTCATTCTTGATGTCTCTCGTCTTCTCGGCTGCGGGCGGAAGCGCACTCCCTCGGGCATCGATCGCGTTGAACTGGCCTATGCCCGCCGCTGGCTGGAGGAGCCGCCGGAGCGCTGCTCCTTCGTCGGCCAGGAAGTGCAGGGCGGCTTCGCCATGCTGCCGCGCCGGCTGGTGGCGGAGCTGGTCGCGGCGCTGACCGAGGCCTGGAGCACCGGCCTCGCCAATGGTCCGGCCTTCAAGCGCGCTGCCCGCCTGGGAGCGCTGGGGCGCGGCCGGCTGCTGCTCGGCTTCGGCCGCACCGATCTCGCGCGTCTGTTGCATTCGCGGCGCCGACTCGCCTTTTTGTTGGTCTCCCACAAGGCGCTGGACCGAAGCGGCCCGATCGAGGCGCTGCGCCGCGCGGGCTGTGCCTTCGTGCCGCTGATCCACGACCTGATCCCGGTGACGCATCCGGAATATGCCCGCCCCGGCCAGGCCGAGAAGCATCTGCGCCGCATCGGCACCACCGCCCGGCTGGCCGATGGGGTGATCGTCAACTCCGCCGCCACCGCGGCCGCGCTGGAGCCGCATCTGGACGGCCGCGCCGCGCCGCCGCCGGTGCTGGTCGCGCCGCTGGGCATCGACACCCAGCCCCGACCGGCGGCCAGCACGCCACTCGACCCCTACTTCATCGTTCTCGGCACCATCGAACCGCGCAAGAACCACCTGCTGCTGCTGCACCTGTGGCGGGAGATGGCGCGCGTGCAGGGCGCCGCCACCCCGCGGCTGCTGATCATCGGCAAGCGCGGCTGGGAGAACGAGAACGTCCTCGACATCCTGGAGCGCTGCACCGCCCTGAACGGCGTCGTGCAGGAAGTCGGGCCCTTGCCGGACCGCATGGTGACCGAGCTGCTGCAGGGCGCGCGGGCGCTGCTCTTCCCTTCCTTCGCCGAGGGCTATGGCTTGCCGCTGGCCGAGGCGCTGGCGATGCGTGTGCCGGTGATCTGCTCTGACCTGCCGGCATTGCGCGAGGTGGGCGGGGCGGTCCCGGACTATCTCGACCCGCTCGATGGCAATGCCTGGCGCAAGGCGGTCACCGACTATGCCGCCCTGGACAGCGCCGCGCGCGCCGCGCAGCTCGCCCGCCTGGAGGGCTGGCAGGCGCCGCGCTGGGACGACCATTTCCACCTCGTGGACGCGCTGCTGGCGCAGGTGACCGATCCGGCACACCTGCGCCCAGCGGCCCGGCCGCGCTCGGTGGAGGAGCCGGCCTCGCCCTGGGCGGCGCGCAGCGGCCGGGACTGGGCGGCCGCCTCCGGCGTTGTTGCGATGCGGGATGAAGCCATGCCATGAACCCCGCCAGGCGGCGGGGTCTCGCACGCCTCCTTTCGCGCGCCGCGTGTATCGAGGGCCCTCCCTCCTGATGGCCCGGCGGCGCCCGCGATGGCCGAGCAGGTGGAATGAAGAACGGATCTAGCCTTCCTGGCGTGTCGCGCCATGCTGAAGCCGTCGCCATTGTGGGGGCGGCCTGCCGACTGCCGGGCGCGGAGAGCCTGGAGGGCCTCTGGGCGCTGCTGGCGCGGGGCGGCGACGCGGTGGGCACCCTGCCGGCGGACCGTTTCACCCAGGCCGCCTTCTTCCACCCGCGCAAGAGCGAGCCCGGCCGCAGCTACAGCTTCGCCGCCGGCCATCTCGGCGAGATCGGCGGCTTCGATGCCGCCGCCTTCGGCCTGTCCCCGCGCGAGGCAGCGGAAATGGACCCGCAGCAACGCCTGCTGCTGGAGGTCGCCGCCGAGGCGCTGGAGGATGCCGGCTGGCCGGCCAGCCAGCTCGCCGGCCGCCCCGTGGGTGTCTGGGTCGGCGGCTCCTCGACCGATTATGCCGAGCTGCGGCTGGGCGACGCCTCCGGCGCCGACCGCTACTTCATGACCGGCAACACGCTGTCGATCCTGGCCAACCGCCTGACCAACGTCTTCGACCTGCGCGGCCCCGGCCAGACAGTGGATACCGCCTGCTCCTCCTCCCTGGTGGCGCTGGACGCGGCGGTGGCCGCGCTGCGCGCCGGCCGGGTCGAGGCGGCGCTGGTCGGCGGGGTGCAGCTATTGCTCTCCCCCTTCGCCTTCACCGGATTCTCGCGCGCGGGCATGCTCTCGGCGCGGGGCCGCTGCCAGGCCTTCGACGCCGCCGCCGACGGCTATGTGCGCGGCGAGGGCGCCGGGGTCGTGGTGCTGAAGCCGCTCTCCGCCGCGCTCGCCGCCGGCGACCAGGTGCGTGGCCTCATTCTCGCCACCGGCACCAATGCCGCCGGCCGCACCATCGGCCTGTCGCTGCCAAACCGCGAGGCGCAGGCCGGGCTGATCGGCCGGGTGCTGGCCGAGGCCGGCGTCGCGCCGGAGGACTTCGCCTATTTCGAGGCGCATGGCACCGGCACCCAGGTCGGCGATCCCGCGGAATGCTGGGCCATCGGCACCGCGCTGGGCCGGCACCGCGCCGCACCGCTGCCGGTCGGTTCGATCAAGACCAATATCGGCCATCTGGAGCCCGCCTCGGGCATTGCTGGGCTGCTGAAGGCGATGCTGGTGCTGGAGCGCGGCGTCCTGCCGCCGAACCTGCATTTCAACACGCCGAACGCGAATATCGACTTCGCCGGGCTGAACATCCGCATCCCCACCGCGCTGGAGCCGGTGGCGCTGCCGCCCGGCGCCGTCGCGGGGGTGAACAGCTTCGGTTTCGGCGGCACCAATGCCACCGCGCTGCTCGCGGCACCACCGCCCGCCCCGCCGGCGGAACCGGAACGCGGCGAGGCGCCTTTGCCGCCACTGGTGCTGACCGCGCGCTCCGCCGCCGGGCTGAAGGCGCTGGCCGGGGCCTGGCAGGCGCGGCTCGCCGAGCGCCCCGCCACCCCCGCCCTGCTGCGCGGCGCCGTCCGCCACCGGGATCTGCACCCGCACCGCCTGTGGCTGCGCGGCGATGCCGAAACCCTGCCGGCGCGGCTCGGCGCCTGGCTGGCCGGTGAACGACCGGAGGGAGTAACACAGGCTTTGGCCCGGCCCGGCGCGGGCGGCCCGCTGGCCTTCGTCTTCTCCGGCAATGGCGCGCAGTTCGCCGGCATGGCGCGCGAGGCCATGGCGCACAACGCGGCCTTCCGCGCTGCGGTGGAGCAGGCCGATGCCGCCCTGGCACCGCTCACCGGCTGGTCCGGCACCGCGGTGCTGGCCGGGGGCGTCAGCGCCGAGCAGCTGGCCGGCACCGACATGGCGCAGCCGCTGCTTTTCCTGGTGCAGTGTGGCGTGCTGGCCGCGCTGGCCGAGCACGGGCTGCGGCCGGATTTCTGCCTCGGCCATTCGGTGGGCGAGGTGGCCGCCGCCCATGCCGCCGGCATCCTCGACATCGGCCAGGCGGCGCGGCTGGTGGTGGCGCGCTCCCGCGCGCAGCACCGCCAGCGCGGCATCGGGCGCATGGCGGCGATCGGCGCCGCGGCGGAGGCGGTGGCACCGCTGCTCGCCGCCTGCCCGGTGGACGAGGCCGATTGGCGCCCCGAGATCGCCGCCTACAACGCCCCGGAGTCCGTCACCGTCGCTGGCCCCGAGGCGGCGATCGACTGGCTGGTCACGGAGGCCAAGGCGCGGCGCTGGCCTGCGCTGCGGCTGGACCTGGACTACGCCTTCCATTCGGCGGCGATGGAGCCGGTGCGCGAGCTTCTCGCCGCTGATCTCGCCGGCCTTGCCCCGGCCGAGAGTTCGCTCGGCTTCCTCTCCTCCGTCACCGGCACGCGGCTGGGCGGGACGGCGCTGGACGCCGGATACTGGTGGCGCAACCTGCGCGCCCCGGTGCGTTTCCAGGCCGCCGCACAGGCCGCCGCCATCGCCGGAGCGCGGCTCTTCGTTGAGATCGGCCCGCATCCGGTGCTGCAGGCCTATCTGCGCGACAGCCTGCGCGCCGCCGAGCTGGAAGCGCCGGTGCTGCCGAGCCTGTCGCGCCGCGACGCGGCGGGTGATCCTTTCCCGGCACTGGCCGACCGCATCTTTGCCCAGGGCGCCGACCCGCGCGGCGCGCCCGCCTTCGCCGGCCCGGCGGTGTGGCGGGGCCTGCCGCCAACACCCTTCGACCGGCAGCGCCACTGGTTCGCCAGCACCGCTGAGTCCAGCCGTCTCACCGACCCGCTGCAGGATCACCCGCTGCTCGGCTTCCGCCAGGGCAACGAGGGACTGCGCTGGTCGCGCCTGCTCGACACCACGCTGGAGCCCTGGCTGGCCGACCATCGCCTTGGGGGCGAGCCGGTGCTGCCCGCTGCTGCCATGCTGGACATGGCACTGGCCGTGGCCGCGCATCGCTTCCCTGAGGCGCCGGCGCTAGAACTGCGGGAGTTCCAGATCCTGCGCCCGCTGCCGCTGGCGGCCGACAGCGCGCGCGAGCTGCGCTGCACGCTGGAGCCGGAGAGCAACCTCCTGCTGCTGGAAAGCCGGCCGCGCCTTTCGGCCGAGGGCTGGACGCTGCACGCGCGCGGGCAGCTGGCAGCGGCGACCCTGGCGGCACTGCCCGAGGCTGCGCCGCCGGCAGAGCCGGGCATGGCGCTGACCGGCGCCGAGGCGCTGGCGGCCGCGCGGCGCTTCCAGCTTGACTATGGCCCGGCCTTCCAGGCGCTCCAGGCGGTGCGGCGCTCCGCCGACGGGCAGGCCGCCGAAGTGGCGCTGGCCCTGCCTGAGGCAGCGCCGCCGGACGATGCCGGCTGGCTGCTGCACCCCGTGCGGCTGGATGCCGCCTTGCAGGGGATGGTCGCGCTGCTGGGTGCCGAGGCGGCGGAGGACGGCAGCGCCGTGGTGCCCGTGCGCTTCGGCCGCCTGGTGCTGCGCCGCGGCGCCCCCGTCCCGGTGCAGGGCGCGTTGCGACTGCTATGCCGTGGTGAGCGCAGCGGACAGTACAGTCTGGCGCTGCAGGACGGCGGCGGCCGGACTGTCGCCTGGCTGGAGGATGGCTGGATGCAGCGCATCCCCCTCGGGCCGCGCCGCGGCCTGGAGGAGGCGCTGTTCCGCGTTGCACCGCAGCCGGCGCTGGCGCCCCCCGCCGGGGACGAGCCGCTGGTCGACCTGGATGCCGCGCTGCGTTCCGCCTTGGCCGAGGATGCGGAGCAGGACCTTTCGGAAACAGCATTGCTGCTGGAGGGCTATGTGGCCGCCAGCGCGCATGCGGCGTTGCGCGTCCGCGCCGATGCGGCCGGGTTGCTGCCGCTGCCCGGGCTGACTCCCTATGCGCTTGGCCTGTTGCGCGCCCTGGCCGAGGATGGGCTGGCGGAGCCCGGCCCGGCCGGCTGGCGTCTCGTGCCGGAGGGCGAGCTGCCACCGCCGGCCGAGATCTGGCAGACCGTCCTGGCCGAAGCGCCGAGCCTGGCGCATGAACTGGCTTGGCTGGCCCTGGCCGCCGAGCGCCTGCCCACTGCCCTGGACGGCAATCCGGCCGCCGAGGGCAGTCTGCCGCCGCCCGAGGCCGCCGGCTTCGAGCAACTGGCTTCGGTGCTGGCCCGCGCCGTGGCCGCGCTGGCCGCCGCCTGGCCGGCGGAGCGCCCGCTGCGGGTGCTGGAGGTGGGCGCGCATGGCGGGCCGCTGACCCGCGTGCTGCTCGCCGTGCTGCAGGCCAGCGGCAAGCCGGTGCGCTATATCGCCGCCGGCGCCCCCGGTGACGCCCGCGCCGCCTTCATCCCGGCGCATGTCGAGAGCATCAGCTTCAGCTTCGAGGCCTGGGACCTCGCCGCTGGCCCGGCGCCCGCTATCGAAGCCGACCTGATCGTCGGCCTGGCCGCCGCCGCCCGCAGCCGGCGCGGCGCCACGCTGCCGCCGCTGCTGGCGCCACTGCTGGCGCCCGGTGGCACCCTGTTGCTGGCCGAGCCGCTGCCTGGCCGGAGCTGGAACTTCGCCGCCGGCCAAGACGCGACGGACTGGGCCGAGGGCGCGGCCTCTCTGCCAGATGCCGCTACCTGGGAAGACGCCTGCGCAGCGCCTTGCTGGGCGCGGAGCTGGACCGCCTCGCTTGGCTCGGCACCCTGGCCCGCGCTGATGGTGGCCGCGCGGCGCACCAGGGCCCCCGCCGCCCCGGCTGAGGCCACGCCGCTCGCCGCACCCTTCCAGATCCACGCCGATGCCGGGAGCCAGGCCCTGGCCAAGGCGCTGGCCAGTGCCTTGACGGCGGCGGGGGCGCGGGTCGCTCTCCATCCGCTGGCCGTGGCGGCCGGCCAGCCGCCGCGCGCCCTGGCCGGTGCCGCCCTGGTGGTGCTGGCCGCGCCCGAGGCCGCCGCATTGCCGGCCACCCTGGCGCGGGTCACGGCGCTGGCCGAGGCGGCGCGTGGCCGTGCCGCCGGCTTCACGCTGGTCGCCGGGGATGCGGTGACCGGCCCCGAAGCCGCCGCCCTGCTGGGCCTGGGCCGCGTATTGGCCAACGAGATGCCGGAGCTGAAGCCGCGGCGCATCAGCCTGGAGGCTGGGCTCGCGCCGCCCGCTGCGGCAGCCCGCCTGCTGCCCGAACTGCTCGGCACCGTGCCCGAGGCGGAGCCGGAACTGCATCTGACCGCGCGCGCCCGGCGGGTGCCGCGCCTGCGCCCTGGCCTGCCCGCCCCGGCCCTGCCGCAGGGCCCGGCGCGGCTGGCCATCCGCCAGCCCGGCCAGCTCGGCAGCCTGTCCTGGGAGCCGCTGGACCTGCCGCCGCCCGGCCCGGGCGAGGTGGTGGTGCGGGTCGAGGCGGCCGGCCTCAACTTCCGCGACCTGATGTGGGCGCAGGGCCTGTTGCCCGAGGAAGCGCTGGTGCATGGCTTCGCCGGGCCGACGCTCGGCATGGAGATGGCGGGGGTGGTGGAGCAGGCCGGCCCCGGCAGCGCCTTCAAGCCGGGCGAGGCGGTGTTCGGCTTCGCCCCCGCCGCGCTGGCCAGCCGCGCCCGCACACGGGTGGAGGCGATCGCCCGCATTCCGGCGGGGCTCGATTTCGCCGCCGCCGCCACCGTGCCGGTCGCCTTCCTCACCGCCGTCTATGCGCTGGAGCGCTGCGCCGCGCTGCGCCCGGGCGAGACGGTGCTGATCCATGGGGGGGCCGGTGCCGTCGGTCTCGCCGCCCTGCAGGTGGCGCGGGCTGCCGGGGCGCGCGTCGCCGCCACCGCCGGCACGGCCGCCAAGCGCGCCTTCCTGCGCGCCGCCGGGGCCGAGCTGGTGCTGGACAGCCGCGACCCCGGCTTCGCCGACCGGCTGCGCGCCGTCTGGCCGGACGGGGTGGACGTGGTGCTGAACTCGCTGGCCGGCGAGGCGATGGAGCGCAGCCTCGGGCTGGTGAAGCCCTTTGGCCGCTTCGTCGAACTCGGCAAGCGGGACTTCTTCGAGAACCGCCGCGTCGGCCTGCGGCCCTACCGCAACAATCTCACCTATTTCGGCGTGGACGTGGACCAGCTGCCGAAGGCCCGCCCGGCCCTGGCGCGCGAGCTGCTGCAGGAGATCGCCGCCCGCCTCGCCGCCGGCGAGCTGCGGCCGCTGCCCCATGCCCGCCGCCCGGCCGAGGCGGTGGAGGCCGCCTTCCGCACCCTCCAGGCCAGCGCGCAGATCGGCAAGCTGGTGCTGACCCCGCCGGCGCTTCCCGCGCGCCCGGTCGTGCGGCCGGATCCCGCCGCCTGGGCGCCGCCCGAGGGCACCATCCTGGTGGTCGGCGGTACCGGCGGCTTCGGCTTCGAATGCGCCAAGTGGCTGGCGGCGCGCGGCGCGACGGATCTGGCGCTGCTCTCGCGCCGCGGTGGCGCCGCGCCGGGGGCGGAGGCCGCTGTCACCGCCCTGGCCGCGCTCGGCGCCCGCACCACCATCCACGCGGCGGATGCGGCGGATGCGCAGGCGCTGGCCGCCGCGCTGGCCGCCATCCGGAGCAAGGGGCCGCCGCTGGTGGGCGTGGTGCAGGCCGCCGCCGTGTTCGACGATGCCGCCGCCACCGCGCTGGACGAGCGCCGCTTCGCCGCCGTGCTGGCGCCGAAGCTCGCCGCCGCCGGGAACCTGGACCGGCTGACCCGGCAGGACCCGGTCTCGCTCTTCCTGCTCTTCTCCTCGGCCACCACGGCGATGGGCAATCCGGGCCAAGCCAATTATGTTGCCGCCAATGCGGCCCTGGAGGCGCTGGCGCGCCGCCGCCGGGCCGAGGGGTTGCCGGCGCTGGCCGTGGGCTGGGGGCCGATCGCCGATGCCGGCGTGCTGGCCGCCAATGCCGGCGCCGCCGAGACGCTGGCCCGCCGCCTGGGCGTGGAGCCGATGGCGGCGGCGGAGGCGCTGGCGGCGCTGCCCGCCATGCTGGCTAGCGGCGAGCCGGTGCTCGGCCTCGCCCGCATCGGCTGGCGCGAGGCGCGGCTCGCCCTGCCGATCCTGGAGGAGCCGCTCTTCGCGGCGGTGCGTGGTCGGGCGGAGACTACCGTCGAGGCGGGCGCGTTGCGCGAGCATCTGCTGACCCTCTCGCCGGAAGCGGCGCGGGCCCTGCTGCGCCAGACCGTGCAGGAGGAGATCGCCCGCATCCTGCGCCTGCCGCCCGAGGCGGTGCCGGCCGATGCGCCGGTGGCCGGGCTCGGGCTGGACAGCCTGGGCGGGCTGGAGTTGCGCGGCGCCCTGGAGCAGCGGCTCGGCATGGCGGTGCCGCTCGCCTCGGTGACGGAGGATCTGACGATCGACCTGCTGGCCCGCAAGCTCGCGGAGGGTCTGGCCGGCGGCCAACCGACGGAGGAGATGGTGGCGCACCTCGTGGAACAGTTCGAGCCGAGCGAGGCGCCGCCGCTGCCCAGCCGGGCGGAGGCGGCGGAATGAGCGGCGGGCTCTCCGCCACGGCGCGCATGGCGCTGCTGGCACGGCTTTCCAAGCGGCGCGCCGGAGAGGCGCCGCGCCCCGAGGCCGGCAGCGCGCGCGACTTCACCACGCTGCCGGGCATGCGCGACTTCGCCCTGCTCGGCACGGCGATGGAGTCGCTGGGCCTGGAAAGCCCGCTCTTCCAGCAGCATGACGGGCGCGCGGGCGCGCATAGCCGCATCCGCGGGCGCGAGGTCGTCAATTTCGCCAGCTATGACTATCTCGGCCTGAACGGCGATCCGCGCGTGCAGACAGCGGCCAAGGCGGCGATCGACCGCTATGGCGTCTCGCCCTCCGGCGCGCGCATCACCGCCGGCGAGCGGGTGCTGCACCGCGAGCTGGAAGCGGCGCTGGCCGAATGGCACGGCGCCGAGGCGGCGCTCACTTTTGTCTCCGGTCATGCCACCAACGTCACCACCATCGGCCACATCATGGGGCCGCGCGACGTGGTGGTGCATGACGCGGCGATCCACAATTCCTGCACCGAGGGCATCCGCCTCTCCGGCGCCCGTCGCATCCCCTTCGCCCATAACGATCTCGCCGCCGCCGAGCGCGAGCTGGCGGGCGCGCGGCGTGGCGCACAGCGCGCGCTGCTGCTGGTCGAGGGCCATTACAGCATGGACGGGGACAGCCCCGACCTCGCCCGCTGCATCGAGATCGCCCGCCGGCACGATGCCTGGCTGATGGTGGACGAGGCGCACAGCCTCGGCGTGCTGGGCCGCACCGGGCGCGGCGTGGCCGAAGCGCAGGGCGTGGACCCCACGGGCGTGGACCTCTGGATGGGCACGCTCTCCAAGACGCTCTCGGCCTGCGGCGGCTATATCGCGGCACGGGCCGATGTCATCGACTGGCTGCGCCACACCGCGCCGGGCTCCGTCTATTCCGTGGCGCTGGCGCCGCCGCTGGCCGCCGCCGCGCTGGAATCGCTGCGCATCCTGCGCGCCGAGCCGGAGCGCGTGGCGCGGCTGCACGCCAATGGCACCGGGCTGCGCGACCGGCTGAAGGCGCGTGGCTTCGACACCGGCGGCAGCCTGGGCGCCGCCATCGTGCCGGTGATCCTCGGCTCCTCCATCCGCACCGTGAAAGTCGCGGCGGCGCTGCTGGAGCGAGGCGTCACCAGCCAGGTGGTGGTCTTTCCCGCCGTGCCGGAGCAGTCGGCGCGGCTGCGCTTCTTCGTCTCGGCCGAGCACAACGCCGAGGATCTCGACCGCGCCGCCAGTGCCCTCACCGAGGCGGTCGCCAGCGTCGGACGCGTGGAGAGCCTGCCGGTGGGTCTGGCCGGCTAGGCCGCCGCATGGCCGGTCCGGTGGAGATCCGCGCGGTCGGGAGCGCGGCGCAGGCCGAGCTGTTCGTGCGGCTCCCGGCGCGGCTGGGCGGGGCGGCGGCGGGCTGGTCGGTGCCGCTCTTCGCCGATACGCGCCGCATCTTCGATCCCGGCTTCAATGCCGCCCTGGCCGAGTGGATGGTGCCGCGCTGGCTGGCCTTCCGTGGTGGCCGACCGATCGGGCGCATCGCCGCCGCCTGGCCGCGGGACGGGGTGATGAGCCAGGGCATCGGCGGCTTCGGCTTCCTGGCGCTGGAGCAGGACCCAGTGGTGCTGCGCGCGCTGCTCGATGCCGCCGAGGGCTGGCTGCGCGCGCAAGGCGCAGCGAAGATGCGCGGGCCGCTCTCCTTCACCATCAACCACGAGGTGGGCGCGCTGGTGGAGGGCGGGGCGCTGCCCATGCCGCGCATGCCGCGCAACCCGCCCTGGCTGCCGCCGCTGCTGGATGCCGCCGGGCTGGAGCGGGAAATGGACCTGCTGGCCTGCACCCTCGACCTCGCCGAGGAGGCGCATCGCCCGCGCTTCGCCGCCCTGCTGGCGCGCTGGCCGGCGCGCTCGGAACTGCGCATCCGCCGCCTGCGACCCGCCCGGCTGGCCGAGGATGTCGGGCTGATCCGCGACCTCTTCAACGATGCGTGGGCGGAGAACTGGGGCGCCGTGCCGGTCACGGCGGCGGAGGCGGCGACCATGGCGCGGCTGCTGCGGCCGCTGCTGCTCACCGGCGCCGTCTTCTTCGCCGAATGGCGCGGCGAGCCGATCGGGGTGGCCTCGCTGATCCCGAATATCGAGCCGGCCGCCGCGCGGCTGGACGGCCGCCTGCTGCCCTGGGGCTGGGCCCGGATGCTGCGGGCACTGGCCGGCGGCGCGGACAGTGCGCGGCTGCCCATGCTGGGCATCCGCCGCGCCTGGCGGGGCCATCCGGTCTCGGCCTATGCCGTGGGCGCGCTGCTTAGCGCCGCCATCGACTGGGCCGAGCGGCGTGGCTGGCGACAGGTCGAGGTGTCCTGGATCCTGGCGCACAACGCGCCCATGCTGCAGGCCATGGCGCGCCTGCCGGCGCCGGTGAGCGGCCGCTGGCGGCTGTGGTCGAAAAGGCTGGGGGAATGAATTCTCCCACGGAGTTCCTCTTTTGGCCCCCATCTTTTTTCTTCGAGTTTTCCACGCTGGCGGGAAGCACAGCCCTGAATTGATAGAAGAAAGATGGGGGTCCGGGGGGAATTCCTTCCCCCGGCCTTTTTCCGTCATTCGCCGCCGATGATTTGTCGCTCTACGATTGACACGACGCGCCCGGGCCGCTTTGAACGATCGGAACGATGTCGGCCCCAGAACCCACGGCACCGAAACGCTTCCTCTTCCTCCAGGGGCCGATTTCGCCATTCTTCGCGGAGGTGGGCGCGGGCCTGCGGGCGCTGGGCCATGCCGTGCACCGCATCAACCTGAACCTCGGGGACCGACTCTTCTGGCGTGGCCCCGGCGCGGTGGATTTCCGGGGCCGGCCGGCGGAATGGCCGGCCTTCATCGGCGCCTTCCTCGACCGGCACGCCATCACCGACATGGTCCTGCTCGGCGAGCAGCGCCCCTACAACAAGGTGGCCATCGCCGCCGCCGAGGCGCGCGGCGTACGCGTGACGGTGACGGATTTCGGCTATATCCGCCCCGACTGGATTGTGCTGGAGCGCGACGGCATGAATGCCGCCAGCCGCTTCACCCGCGACCCCGCGGAGATCGTGCGCGAGGGCGCGAAGCTGCCGCCGCCCGAACTGGACACCCGGTACCGCGACAGCTTCCCGCGCCAGGCCGGCTGGGACGTCCTCTACCACCTCGCCAGCCTGCTGCCCTGGCCCTTCCCGCACTATGACAGCCATCAGCTCTACCACCCGGTCCCCGTCTATCTCGGCATGGCCTGGCGGCTGTTGCGCCGCAGCGCCTACAACCGCCGCTCCGAGGCCATCATGCGGGAATTGATGGGCACCGGGCCGCTGTTCCTGATGGCCATGCAGATGGAGACGGACTTCTCCATCCGGGCCTATTCCAAGTACCGCGACCTCGACACGGCGCTGCGCGAGGTGGCGCAGAGCTTCGCCGCCCATGCGCCGGCCGATGCCCATCTTCTCGTCAAGGTGCACCCGCTGGACCCGGGGTTGAAGAACTGGAAGCGCCGCAGCCTGCGCATCGCGCGCGAGTTCGGGCTGGAGAGGCGGATGCACTATCTCGGCGGCGGCAACCTCGGTGCCATCGTGGAGGAGGTGCAGGGCACGGTGACGGTGAACAGCACCGTGGGCCTGCGCTCCATCCTCGACTGCAAGCCGACCTTCGCCCTGGGCGAGGCGCTCTACCGCATCCCGGGCCTGGTCTTCCCCGGCCCGCTCGACCGCTTCTGGACCGAGGCGGCGCCGCCCGACCCGGCTCTGCGCGAGGGCTTCCTGCGCTGCATCGCGCACAACCTCCATATCCGCGGCACCTATTACGGCCAGCCGGGACTCGATGCGGCGGTGAAGGCGGCGGTGCGGCGCCTGCATCTCGGCCTGCTGAACCAGCCCGACCCCGCGCTGCTGGCGGCGCAGGATCGCGCCCTGGCGGAGAGCGACACGGCGGGCTGAGTGTCCGCCGCCGCGCATTACAGTTCCGCAACCCGTCCGCTTCGCTGGCGTTGCCCGAGCCATGGGGGCGGCGTGGCCGCTGCCGCTCTGCCGGGGGAATGATGCGACTGAGGATCGGAGGTCGCCATGGGTGGGCGCTGCTTGCACTTCCTGCGCTCGGAGCCTGTAGCGGCGCGCAATCCGCACTCGACCCTGCCGGGTTCGAGGCGGAGGCGGTGGCGCGATTGTTCTGGGTCATGCTGGTTGCCGCCGCCATTCTCTGGGTGGCGGTGCTCGCGCTGGCCTTCCATGCGCGGCGGCGGCGGCCTTCTCCCTGGCAGCCGCGCAACGCCGGGCGGCTGATCCTCTGGGCCGGCGCGATTGGTCCGACGCTGCTGCTCTGCGCCCTGCTGGTCTATTCCCTGCGCCTGATGCCGGAACTGCGCGCCCCCGGCGGCCCGTTGCGCGTCGAGATCCGGGGCGAACAGTTCTGGTGGCGCGTGCGCTACCACCCGCCCGGCGGTGCGGCAGTGGAAAGCGCGAACGACCTGCGCCTGCCGGTCGGCCAGCGGGTCGAGCTGAGCCTCTCCAGCCCGGACGTGATCCATTCCTTCTGGGTGCCGGCGCTGGCCGGCAAGATGGACGTCATCCCCGGCCGCACCAACCGGCTGGTGCTGGAGCCCTCGCGCACTGGCCGCTTTCGCGGCGCCTGCGCCGAGTTCTGCGGCGCTTCCCACGCGCTGATGGCCTTCACCGTGGAGGTGATGGAGCCCGAGGCCTTTCAGGCCTGGCTCACGCGGGAGGCGAACCCGGCCGCCGCCTCCGCGGAGCAGGGAGGCCAGGCGCTGTTCCTGAAGAACGGCTGCGGCGCCTGCCACACGGTGCGCGGCACGCCGGCGGCGGGGCGCGTCGGCCCGGACCTGACGCATCTCGCCAGCCGCCCGACGCTGGGCGCCGGCACGCTGGAGAACACCCAGGAGAACCGCGTGCGGTTCATCGCCCAGACGCGGGAGATCAAGCCCGCCACCCTGATGCCCGGCTTCGGCATGCTGCCGGAGGCGGAGATCGCCGCCATCGCCGCCTGGCTGGGAACGCTGCGATGAGCCGGAAGCCGACGGCGCGGAAGGATGCCGATCAGGCGCGGCGCGAGGCGCAGGAGGCGCGGCTCGACGCCGCCTGGGAGACGCCGAAAAGCTTCCGCTACTGGTCGGCGGTGAACAACACCGAGGTCGGTATCTGGTACACCGCCACCTCCTTCCTGTTCTTCCTCTTTGCCGGCGCGCTGGCGCTGCTGATGCGTGCGCAACTCGCGGTGCCGGAGAACGACCTGCTCTCCGCCTCGCTCTACAACCAAGCCTTCACGCTGCACGGCACGGCGATGATGTTCCTCTTCGCCGTGCCGATCTTCGAGGCGGTGGCCATCCTGCTGCTGCCCACCATGCTGGCGGCGCGCGACCTGCCTTTCCCGCGCCTCTCGGCCTATGGCTACTGGTGCTTCCTGCTCGGCGGAATCTTCGTCTGCGGCTCGATCTTCTTCAATGCCGCGCCGGATGCCGGCTGGTTCATGTATCCGCCGCTGACCACCGACACCCAGCAGACCGGCATCGGCGCCGACATCTGGCTGCTCGGCCTGTCCTTCATCGAGGTCGCCTCGATCGCCGCGGCGGTGGAACTGATCGTCGGCGTGCTGAAATGCCGCCCGCCGGGCATGCGGATCAACATGATCCCGCTCTATTGCTGGTACGTGCTGATCGTCGCGGGGATGATCCTCTTCGCCTTCCCGCCGCTGATCGCCGGCGACATCCTGTTCGAGCTGGAGCGGCTGGCCAACTGGCCTTTCTTCGACCCGCAGCGCGGCGGCGACCCGGTGCTGTGGCAGCACCTGTTCTGGATCTTCGGCCACCCGGAGGTCTACATCGTCTTCCTGCCCTCGATCGCGCTGATGGCGATGATCATCCCGACCTTCGCGCGGCGGCCGATCGTCGGCTATTCCTGGATCGTGCTGGCGGCGGTGGGCACGGGCTTCCTCAGCTTCGGGCTCTGGGTGCACCACATGTTCACCGTCGGCCTGCCCGCCATCTCGATCGGCTTCTTCTCCGCCGCCTCGACGGCGGTGGCGATCCCGACGGGGGTGCAGATCTTCGTCTTCATCGCCACCATGCTGGCGGGGCGGATGGTCGCCTCCACGCCGATGCTCTTCGCCGCCGGGTCGCTCGCCATCTTCGTGCTCGGCGGGCTGACCGGGGTGATGGTGGCGATCGCGCCCTTCGACTGGCAGGCGCATGACAGCTACTTCGTCGTCGCGCACCTGCACTATGTGCTGATCGGCGGCATGCTGATGCCGCTCTTCGCCGGCGCCTACTACTATTTCCCGCTGATGGCGGCCCGCAAGCTCTCGGACCGGCTCGGCCGCTGGGTGTTCTGGTTGATGTTCCTGGGCTTCAATATCGCCTTCCTGCCGATGCATTTCAGCGGGCTGCGCGGCATGCCCCGGCGCATCTTCACCTATCCCGGCGGCATGGGGCTGGACTGGCTCAATCTCGTCTCCTCCATCGGCGCGGCGATCTTCGCCAGCGGCGTGCTGCTCTTCGCCTGGGATGCCCTCTGGGGCTGGCGCCACCGCGCGGTGCCGCCGCGCAATCCCTGGGGCGCCGGCACGCTGGAATGGCTGAACCCGCTGCCGGGGCCGACCTATGGCGTGCGCAGCGTGCCGGAAATCACGTCGCGCTACCCGCTCTGGGATGATCCCGAGATCATGCGCCGGGTGGATGAGGGGCGCGAATACCTGTCGGATGCCGAGGAGGGGCTGCGCGAGACGCTGGTGACCTCGGTGTTGGATGCCAAGCCGATCCAGTGCCTGCGCGTCCCTGGCAACAGCTTCCTGCCGATGCTGGCCGCGCTGCTGACCGGCGCCGTCTTCATCCTGACCACCTTCCATCTCTATTGGACCGGGCTGGCCTTCGGGGTGGCGGCGCTCTTCGCCATCCTGGCCTGGCTGTGGACGGGCACCTCCCTGATTCCGGAGAAGGCAGAGAAGGATATCGGGAAGGGTACCCGGCTGCCGCTCTATGCCTCCGGCCCGCATTCGGTGGGCTGGTGGGCGATGTTCATCACCATGACCGGCGACATGACCGCCTTCGCCAGCCTGATCTTCGCCTATTTCTATTACTGGACCATCCTGCCGGTCTTCCCGCCGCTCGATGCCGCCGGCGCACCGCTGGGGCCGGGACTGTTCTGGCCCGCCCTCGCCTTCGCGGCGAGCATGACGGCCTGGGGCCTGATGCTCTGGGCGCGCCGCTGCAACACGGCGGGGCGCCCGGGCGGGCTGCGGCTGGCGCTCCTGCTCTCCGCCCTCTTCGCCGCCGGCAGCGCGGCGGCGATGCTGATGGGCCCCTGGGAGGCCGGGCTGGACCCGGAAAGCCATTCCTATCCCGCCGCCGTCTGGGTGCTGCTGATCTGGGCAGCGGTGCATTACGGCGTCGGGATCATCATGCAGCTCTACGCGCTGGCCCGCAGCCTGGCGGGAAAGCTGACACGGGAGCACGACATCGATATCCGCAACATCATGCTCTACTGGCACTTCGCAGCTATCACCGGGCACGTCACGCTGGTCACCGTGGCGCTCTTCCCGCTGGTCGGGTGAGGGGGCGGCCATGCTGATCTTCAACCGCAAGCACGCCGATCTCTGGACCCTGCTGGCGCCGCCGGCGATCTGGGCAATCCACTTCCTGGTCTGCTACGTCGCCGCCGCCATCGCCTGCGCCAAGGCGGCGGACATCTTCGCCAGCCTGCACCTGCTGCGCATCATCATCCTGATCGTCACCCTGCTGGCGCTGGGGCTGATCACGACGGCGGGGCTGCAGGCGCGGCGCCACTGGGGCTTCGGCACGGATGATCCGCCCTACGAGCAGCCGACCGCGGAAGTGCGCCAGCATTTCCTCGGCTATGCCACGCTGCTGCTCTGTGCCCTCAGCTTCGTCAGCGTGATCTTCGTCGCGCTGCCGGCGCTGACCATCACGGATTGCCGCTGATGGCCGGGGCCGCGCCATCGCTCACTCTGCCATTGGCGGCGCTGGTCCTGGCGCTGGTCTGGGGCGGGCCGCTGCTGCTGGTCTTCGACCGTTCCTTCACCGGCCATATGGTGATGCATATGGGCGTGGTGGCGGTGGCGGCGCCGCTGCTGGCGATCGGCCTCGGCGGCACCCGCTTCGACCCGACGCGGCGCTTCCCCCATCTGCTCGGCCCGGTGATCGCCTCCGGGCTGGAGTTCATCGCCATCTGGGGCTGGCACGCGCCGGGGCCGCACGCGGCGGCGCGCGGCGCTTTCCCCATGCTTGTGCTGGAGCAGGGCAGCTTCCTGCTCGCGGCGCTGCTGGTCTGGCTCTCCTGCCTTGGCGCCGGGGAAGCCGATCGCCGCCCCCGCCAGGCCGCCGGCATCATCGGCCTGCTGCTGACCTCGATGCACATGACGCTGCTCGGTGCGCTGATCGCCCTCGCGCCGCGCCTGCTCTACGACCATCCGGCCTGCCTTGGCCTGACGCAGCTGGAAGACCAGTCGCTCGGCGGCGTGGTGATGTTGCTGGCCGGCGGCGGCGCCTATCTGGCCGGCGGCCTCTGGCTGGCGGCGCGGCTGTTGCAGGATCCCGCCGAGGAGGCTGCCCGATGACCATCCGCCTCACCCTGCGCCGTTCCCTGCTCGGGCTGGGGGTGCTGCTGCTGGCGGGGCTGCTCTTCGCCTGGTCGGGGGTGATGACCGTGGGGGCCAGCAGCGGCCACTGGCCGGTGACGGAGTGGTTCCTGCACTGGGTGATGCGCAGCTCCGTCCGCACCGATGCCCTGACGGTCGGCGCGCCACCGGACCTGTCGGACCCGGCCCTGCTGGCCCGCGGCGCCGGGCATTACGCGACCGGCTGCGCCCCCTGCCATGGCGCGCCGGGGCAGCCGCAGAACCCGGTGGTCCAGCAAAGTCTGCCGCCGCCGCCGCCGCTGGTGCAGGAGCCGGGCGACTGGACGCCGGCCGAACGCTTCCGCATCGTGCAGCACGGCGTGCGCTACAGCGGCATGCCCGCCTGGATCATCCCCGAGCGCGAGGACGAGGTCTGGGCCATGGTCGCCTTCCTGGAGGCCATGCCGCAGATGGCGCCGGAGACCTATCGCCGCCTCGCCTATGGCCCGGAAGCGGAGGGGGAGGACCAGGCCGCCGGGGCTGCCGGCCTCCATGGCCTCGCGCGCGAGGAAATGGCGGATTGTGCGCGCTGCCACGGCTTCGACGGGCGCGGGCGCGATAATGACGCCTTTCCCGTCCTCTCCGGCCAGAGCGAGACCTACCTCGCGCAGGCGCTGGCCGCCTTCGCGGAGGGGCGGCGGCACAGCGGCTTCATGCAGCCCCCCGCCGCGCGCACCGATGCGGCAGCCCGGCGCGAGATCGCTGCCCATTACGCACGGCAGCCCGCCTTTCCGGTGCCGCAGGAGGCCGATCCAGCGCTGCTGGAGGCGGGAGAGCGCATCGCGCGCGAGGGCCTGCCGGATGAGGGCGTGCCGGCCTGCCTCTCCTGCCATGGTGCCGCCGCACTGGCGCGCAACCCGGCCTATCCGCGGCTGCATGGGCAACATGCCGGCTACCTGGAGAACCAGCTCGCGTTGTGGCGCGCGCGTGAGCGCGGCGGTGGGCCTTTCGCGGAGCTGATGGCGACCATCGCCGCGCGGCTGACGCCGGAGCAGGCCCGTGCGGCCGCCGCCTGGTTCGCCACACGGCAGGCCGTGCCGGAATAGGGAGGATCGGGCGGCTCTCTCCCCGGCGAGGCGTCGCTCAGTGCTTGCGCAAGCAGCCGCGCATGAACTCCTTGCGCGGCGCGCCGGAGAGGCTCTGGCTGCGCGCCGTGGCGTTGCAGCTGCGCATCCTCTCGTACTGGGCGAGCTGCGCGGGGGAGGGCTGACGCTTCGCCTTGGCGGCGCGCGGCGCCTCGGCCGCTTTGCTATCTTGTGGCGCGCTGCGCGCCAGGGCAGGGGTGGAACAGGCCAGGGCCAGGCTGGCCAGCAGGACCGGAAGCGACTTCAAGGCGACATTCTCCGTCGGGATAACGGTTGTATAGCCGGTCCCTATCATCGCTTCACGCGGGAATGTTCTGGAGAGAAAGCCAGGGGCCAAAAGCAAGGAACCCGGCCTCTTGCGAAGCCGGGTTCCTGGGAATTGGTGGAGCCAATCGGAATCGAACCGACGACCTCTTGAATGCCATTCAAGCGCTCTCCCAACTGAGCTATGGCCCCCCGGGGAAAGTGGCCGGGGTATAACGGCGGGGCCGGAGGCGCGCAAGCGGGGGAAGCGCGCAACCCAGTGTTTTTTTCGTGCCCTGCCTGCCTTCGGCCCTGCGCCCGGGCCACCCCCCTTCCGCCGCACTGCCGGCGCCGGTAGCCTCGGCCGGTTCCGAACTGGGAGCGTCTGTGATGCGGAAAATCTACCCCGATGCACGCGCCGCCTTGGAGGGCCTGCTGCACGACGGCATGCTCATCCATTCCGGCGGCTTCGGCCTCTGCGGCATCCCGACGGCGTTGATCGAGGCCATCCGCGATTCAGGCGTGAAGGACCTCACCGTCGTCTCCAACAACGCCGGCATCGATGACGCAGGGCTGGGCCTGCTGCTGCGGACGCGGCAGATCCGCAAGATGATTTCCTCCTATGTGGGCGAGAACAAGACCTTCGCCGAGCAGTTCCTCGCCGGTGAGCTGGAGATCGAGTTCAACCCGCAGGGCACGCTGGCCGAGCGCATCCGTGCCGGCGGCGCGGGCATCCCGGCCTTCTTCACCAAGACCGGCTACGGCACTGCCGTGGCGGAGGGAAAGGAGACGCGCGAGTTCGACGGCGAGCACTACGTGATGGAGCGCGGCCTCTTTGCCGACCTCGCCATCATCCATGCCTGGAAGGCCGATACCGAGGGTAACCTCGTCTTCCGCAAGACGGCGCGCAACTTCAACCCGATCATGGCCACCGCGGCGAAGGTGACGGTGGTGCAGGTCGAGCATCTGGTGCAGCCGGGCGAGATCGACCCCGACCACATCCACACCCCCGGCATCTACGTGCAGCGCATCGTCAAGCTGCCCGAGGGCTACGAGAAGCGGATCGAGCAGCGCACCACCCGCAAGCGGGTGACCGACGCGATCCCCGCCAGCGCGAACACCTCGGCCGCCGGCGCCGAGAATCTGGCCTGAGAGGGAGGACGGCACATGGCCTGGACCCGCGATGAGATGGCCGCCCGCGCCGCGCGTGAGCTGCAGGACGGCTTCTACGTCAATCTCGGCATCGGCATCCCGACGCTGGTGGCGAACCACATCCCCGATGGCATCAGCGTTCAGCTGCAGTCGGAGAACGGCATGCTCGGTATGGGGCCCTTCCCCTATGAGGGCGACGAGGACCCCGACCTCATCAATGCCGGCAAGCAGACCGTGACGGAGCTGCCCACCACCAGCTTCTTCTCCTCGGCCGACAGCTTCGCCATGATCCGTGGCGGGCATATCGACCTCTCCATCCTGGGTGCCCTCCAGGTGGCGGAGAACGGGGACCTCGCCAACTGGATGATCCCCGGCAAGATGGTGAAGGGTATGGGCGGCGCCATGGACCTGGTCGCCGGGGTGAAGAAGGTGGTGGTGCTGATGGAGCACACCGCCGGCGGCAAGCCGAAGCTACTCAAGGAATGCACCCTGCCGCTGACTGGCAAGGCCGTGGTCGATATGGTCATCACCGACTTGGCCGTCTTCGAGATCGACCGCAAGCAGGGCGGCACCACCCTGGTGGAACTGGCCTCGGGCGTGACGTTGGACGAGGTGCGGCAGAAGACCGAGGCGGCGTTCAAGGTCGGCCCCGGCGTGGCATGAAGGCCGGGGGGAATGAATTCCCCCCGCACCCCCCATCTTTTTTCTTCGAGGTTTCCCGCGCTGGCGGCCAGCGCAGCCCTGAACTGACAAAAAGAAGATAGGGGTCCGGGGGAAAGAATTCCCCCGGCCTTTTTCTTTCAGGGCGTCGTCGTCCGCTGCGCCTCGAAGCGCCGGCGTTCCTCTTCGAGCCGCTGGCGCTGTGCTTCCAGCTCGCGCTCCCGTTCGTTCAGCCTGCGCTCCCAGGCCTGCCGGTCGGTTGCCTGTGGCACGGGGCTTCTGCGCCGGACCTGCCGCTTCGGCGCGGGCTGTGGGGCGGCGGGTGGTGGCGGTGTCCAGTCCAGCATCGGGATGGTGGCGCGCGGCGGCTCCGCGGCGGCCGAAGGCAGGCCGAGAGGCTGCGGCGCCGCCTGCTGCAGGCGGTCGAACTGGCGGGCGGAGGTGCCGAACAGGTCGCCGCCCGGCCCTGTTTCGTTCGGCCACATCTGGGCCAGGGCCGGGCTGGCCATCAGGCCCAGGATCACGAAGCTCTGCGCCGCGAGCCGCATCGGCAGGAGGTCCATCCACAGGATGGCGCGAAGATGACCCCTCCCGCTTCGCGGTTCAAGCGAAACGGCGGCGCCTCAGCGCAGGCCCAGCCAGACCAGGATCACCGCGCCTAAGGCGATGCGGTACCAGCCGAAGGGGGTGAAGCCGATGCGGCTGATCACCGCCATCAGCCAGCGCACCACCACCAGCGCGACGACGAAGGTGACGACGAAACCCACCCCGATCTGGCCCACCGCCGAAAGATCCAGCACGGCGCGGTTCTTCCACAGGCTGAACACGGTAGCGGCCAGCATGGTGGGGATCGCCAGCAGGAAGCTGAACTCGGCGGCGACGCGGCGATCCACCCCCACCAGCAGGGCGCTGATGATGGTGGCGCCGGAACGACTGGTGCCCGGGATCATCGCCAGCGCCTGGCCCAGGCCGACCAGCAGCGCCGCCAGCGGGCCGATCTCCGGCACGGAATGGATGGTGGGGGCCGGCCGCATCCGCTCGATGAGGATGATGGCGACGCCGCCGACGATCAGTGCCAGGGCGATCACGAGCGGCGTGTAAAGCAGCTCGGTGATTGGCTTGTAGAGCGTGGCGCCCAGTACCAGGGCCGGCAGGAAGGCCAGCAGCAGGTTGATGGCGAAGTAGTATTCCGTGCTGCCACGCCGCCACATGCCGAAGGCGATGCGCAGCAGCGTCTCACGGAACAGCCAGATCACCGCCAGGATGGCGCCGAGCTGGATGCTGATCTCGAAGGTCTTGCCGGGTGGGCCCTGGAAGCCAATCACCTCGCCGAGGAGGATCAGGTGGCCGGTCGAGGAAACGGGGAGGAATTCGGTGAGCCCCTCCACCACGCCCATCAGCACGGCGGAAAGGAGCGAAGCGAGATCCATGGCGTCAGTCCTGCGCTGGAGCGGCCCGGATAGCGTGCAGCGCAGCATCTGTCACCGCGCGATCCGCATGGTGACGGCCTCGCTGCGCATGAAATCCCGGTCAGGTATTGCCGGGGCAGGAGGAAGCCCGCCCCGGCGCGGCGCTCATCGCACCGTCTGGCTGGCGGTGAAGGCGAAGTTGTCGAAGGAGTTCTCGGCGACGCGGAACCAGGCATATTCGTCGTCGCGGAAGGGGCGGTAGGACTCCCAGATGGCCTTGAACCGCGCGTCCTTGGCGCTCGTTTCGTTGTAGAGCTCGTGCGTCGCCTTCCAGGCGGCTGAGAGGATCTCGCGCGACCAGGGGCGGAGCTGGGCGCCGGCGGCGAGCAGCCGGCGCAACGCCTGCGGGTTGCCGGCATCGTAGCGCGCCGTCATGTCCATGTCGGCCTCGGCGCAGGCGGTCTCGATGGCCGCCTTGTAGGTCGCGGGAAGGCTCTCCCAGGCGCTCTTGCCGACCAGCAGGTGCAGCCGCGCGCCCGGCTCCCAGAAGCCCGGGAAGTAGTAGTTCGGCGCGACGCGCGCGAAACCGAGCTTCTCGTCGTCATAGGGGCCGACGAACTCCACGGCGTCCAGCGTGCCGCGCTCCAGGGAGGGATAGATGTCGGCCGCCGCCACCTGGGTCGGCACCGCGCCCATCTTGGCGAAGACCTGGCCTGCGATGCCGGCGACGCGGAACTTCAGCCCCTGGAGGTCGGCCAGCGTCTTCACCTCCTTGCGGAACCAGCCGCCCATCTGGGCGCCCGTGTCGCCGGCGGTGAAGCCCAGGCAGTTGTAGGCGCCGAACAGCTCCGCCGCCAGCTTGGCGCCACCGCCATGGCGGTACCAGGCGTTGTACATGCGGGTGTTCAGCCCGAAGGGCATGGCGGTGAAGAAGGCGAAGGAAGGCTCCTTGCCGACATAGTAGTAGGAGGCGGTGTGCGCGCACTCGACCGTGCCGGCCTGCACCGCATCCAGCGCCTGCAGCCCGCCGACGATCTCGCCGGCCGGGAAGACGCGGATCTGGAACTTGTTGTCCGTCAGCGCGGCGACGCGCTGCGCGATCAGCTCCGGCGCGCCGTAGAGGATGTCGAGGTTGCGCGGGAAGCTGCTGGTCAGGCGCCACCGCACCTCCGGCGCCGATTGCGCCAGGGCAGGGGTGGCAAGGGCGGCCGGCGCCGCGACGGCGGCGGCGCCGAGCAGGGCGCGGCGGTTCATGGCGGGATCCTTCCCAGGCGTTGCTTGCGGCCCGGCTTGGGCCGTTCCGGGGGCTTATCCCCTCGATCACGCTGCCGGGGAAGAGGTTTCGCGCAATTTTATTGCGCTGCGGGCGGATTCTTTGGCCTTTTTGGCGGCCTGAAGGAAAAAAGCCCGGGGGAAGGAATTCCCCCGGACCTCCATCTTCTTTTTGTCAGTTTGGCGCTGCGCTGGCCGTCAGCGTGGGAAACGCGAAGAAAAAGATCGGGGTGCGGGGGGAATTCCTCCCCCCGCCTACGCCTCAGTAGCGGTACAGGTCGTGCTTGAACGGCCCGCTGACTTCCACGCCGATATACTCGGCCTGCTTTGGCGTCAGCTTGGTCAGCTGGGCGCCGACCTTGGCGAGGTGCAGCGCCGCCACCTTCTCGTCCAGCTTCTTGGGCAGCGTGTAGACCTTGTTCTCGTAGGCCTGGTGGTTGGTCCAGAGCTCGATCTGCGCCAGCGTCTGGTTGGAGAAGCTGGCCGACATCACGAAGCTCGGATGGCCGGTGGCATTGCCCAGGTTCACCAGCCGCCCCTCGGAGAGCACGATCAGCCGCTTGCCATCGGGGAAGATCACCTCGTCCACCTGCGGCTTCACGTTGTCCCACTTGAAGTTGCGGAGCGCGCCGATCTGGATCTCGGAGTCGAAGTGACCGATGTTGCAGACGATGGCGCGGTTCTTCATCGCCCGCATGTGGTCGAGCGTGATGACGTCCACATTGCCGGTCGCGGTGACGAAGATGTCGCCCTTCGGCGCGGCATCCTCCATTGTCACGACCTCATAGCCCTCCATCGCCGCCTGCAGGGCGCAGATCGGGTCGGCCTCGGTCACCAGCACGCGGCAGCCGGCATTGCGCAGCGAGGCGGCTGAGCCCTTGCCCACGTCGCCATAGCCGGCGACCACGGCGACCTTGCCGGCCATCATCACGTCCGTGCCGCGACGGATGGCGTCCACCAGCGACTCGCGGCAGCCGTAGAGATTGTCGAACTTCGACTTGGTGACGCTATCGTTCACGTTGATGGCCGGGACCTTCAGCGTGCCCTTCTTCTGCATCTCCCACAGGCGGTGCACGCCGGTGGTGGTCTCCTCCGACAGGCCCCGGACGTTCTTCAGCATCTCCGGATACTTGTCGTGCATCAGCGTCGTCAGGTCGCCGCCGTCATCGAGGATCATGTTGATCTCCCAGCCGCCCGGGCCGCGGACGGTCTGCTCGATGCACCACCAGAACTCCTCCTCGTTCATGCCCTTCCAGGCGAAGACGGGAATGCCGGCGGCGGCGATGGCGGCGGCCGCGTGGTCCTGCGTCGAGAAGATGTTGCAGGAGGACCAGCGGACCTCGGCGCCAAGCGCGATCAGCGTCTCGATCAGCACGGCGGTCTGGATCGTCATGTGCAGGCAGCCGGCGATGCGGGCGCCCTTCAGCGGCTTGGAGGGGCCGTATTCCGCGCGGATCGCCATCAGGCCGGGCATCTCGTCCTCGGCCATCGAGATCTCCTTCCGGCCCCATTCGGCCAGGGAGATATCCTTCACCTTGTAGTCGGCGGCGGTGTTCACGTCGGGCATCGGGCTCTTCTCCACAAACGGTCCCGGGCGATAGCACGGTGCGGGTCCGGCGGCCAAGCCACTCCGCGAGATATAATAATGTCTTTATGTCTATTCCGGATGGCGCGAAGATTGACAGCATGACACACGCCGCCGGATCATCCGGCCGCATCGGTGAGCCGATGATCGCTTCCGCCCCTCCGTCGCGGCGGGAGGCGGGGCCACTGGAGAAGGGCTGGCGGCCTGCCCCGGCCGTGCCGCCGGGAATTGGACACGCATGAAGATCGCCCTCTGCATCGCGGGACAACTCCGCGACGAGCATCTGACCCTGCCGCAGGCGGCGGAGGTCGCGCGACGTCTGGGTGCGCAGGTCTTCATCAGCACCTGGCGCCGGCGCGGCACCAAGGTCACCGGCATCATCGGCGACAGCCAGGCCGAGCGCATGTTCGGCCGCGAATTCGCCCTGGCCCTGCCGGAGCGCCTGCTCGGCGGCACCCGGCTGGTGGAGGCGGTGCCTGGCTTCGGCGAGGCGGTGAATGCTCATTACGGCGAGGTGACGCGGGCCGAGCTGGAGGCGCACCTGCCCGGCGCGGTGATCGACATCGAGGACCAGGATCTCCTGTGCCTCGACCTGGAGACCGACGCGCCGGACGTGAACAGCCTGCGCATGCTCTACAAGATCTGGCGCTGCAACGAGATGAAGCGGCGCCACGAGAAGGCGATGGGCGCGCGCTTCGATCTCGTCATCCGCATGCGGCCCGACCTCGCCATCGACATCGCCCCGGCCGATGCGGAGGCGATGCTCGCCCTTTGCCGCGAGGGGGCGATCCTGATTCCCGACGGCGGCCGCATGGCGCGCTACCTGAAGGACACCATCGCCGTCGCCTCTTCTGCCGGGGCCGACCAGTATGCCCGGCTCTTCGGTCAGGCGGTGCTGGCGCCGCACCGTCCCTGGCGGCTGATCCACAACGAGCTCTACGACCACCTTGTGGCCGGCGGGCTGGAGCCGCGCCATTTCCCGCTGACCCGCTCCCTGGTGGACCGGGACCCGGCGGCGCAGCGGATCAAGCGGCGCATCCTGCTCGAGCAGATCGGGCGTGGCGCGGTGGAGGCGGAGGCCTTCCCCGCGTCCACCGGCTGGCCGGCGGTGCGCGCCATCCTCTCCGCCGCCCATGCGGTCGCCGAGGGCGCACCGCTGGACTCCGTGCTGGCCACGGTCGGCGCCATCGACCTCGATGGGCTGGATGGCGAGCTGAAGGCGCGCGCCTGCCTGGTCCTGGCACTCGCCTTCGAGCGCGACGGGCAGGAGGCGGCACGCTATCTCAGCCTCTTCCTTGCCGTCTTCCATCGCAGCTTCGCGCGCGAGGGCGGCCGCAAGATCCCGCGCGCGCAGGTCCGCCACGCGCTGCAGGAGATGCAGAAGGCGGCGCTGCGGCTGGGCTTCGATGACTTGCTGGCGGAGGAGGCGGTGGCGACGGCACTTTCCGCGCCGGAGGTGCCGCCACTGCTGCGCCGCCTGCACGAGGCGCTCCGGGCCGGGCACCCTTCCAAGGCCATCGAGATGGTGCGCGGCAAGCTGCGCGAAGCCTTGCCGGCGATGCTGCCCTTGCAGCGCGACCTGCTGGCGCACCGCCTGAAAGTCGAGAAAGACGCGGCGGGGGCGCGCGCGGTGGCGGCGGAGATGGTGCGCCGCTTCCCCTCCGACTGGCGCGCGCTGGAAGCGCTGGCGCAATGCGAGGAGAGGTTGGGCAACCGGCGCGAGGCGCTGGCGCTGCTGCAGCAGGCGCAGGCACTCGATCCGCAGAACATCCCGCTCGCGGTGCGGCGCGGGCAAATCCTCATGGAGACCGGGGCGCCGGCGGAGGCGGCAGAACTGCTGGAGGGGATCGCCCGGCGCAGCGGCGACCCCTCGGCCTGGCGCTACTGCGCCAAGGCCCTGATGCGGCTCGACCGCCTGGAGGAAGCGCGCGCCGCCATCGGACAGGCCTTGGCCAAGCGCCCGGAGCGGGCGGATTTCCACCTCCTCGCGGCGCAGATCATGACCCGCTCGGGCCATCTGGCCGAGGCGGTGGAGCACTGGCGCGCCGTGGTGGCGCAGCAGCCGAACCATCGCGGCCGGCTGGAGGAGGCGGAGGCGAAGCTGGCGGCCTCGCTGCAGGGGGTGGCCTGAAAAGGCCGCGGGAATTCGGGCCTGGCCTCGAAGAAGTTGGGGGAGTGAACTCCCCCAAACCCCCTCCTTTTTCTGCAAGTTTTCGGTCGTGCTCGTGGCGATGACAGCGCCTTGTCGCAGTCGCCCGGGCTGTTTCAGCCCCGGCGCAAGCGCGCGCCGCTCGCGCAACGGAAACTGACAGAAAAAAGAAGAGGGGGTCCGGGGGAGAATTCATTCTCCCCCGGTTCCGTCCCCTGCGGCATTGGAGGACAGACCCGCGTCTTCAGGCGTTTTCGGGGGTGCCGAAATTCATCACCAGCTCCTGGATCAGGCGTGGGTCGCCCTGCTCCATGACCCGGCGGGCGAAGCGGGCGCAGTCGTCGATCTTCAGCGTGCGCACCATCTGCTTCACGCGCGGGATGGCGCTGGCATTCATCGAGAGGGCGCGGATGCCGAGGCCCAGCAGCAGGGGCACCAGGCGCGGATTTCCGGCCATCTCGCCGCAGACCGAGACCGGCATGCGCAGCCGCAGCGCCGCCTCGGTGGCGAATTGCACCAGCCGCAGCACGGCGGGGTGCAGCGGGTCATAGAGGTGGGAGACCTCCGCCTCGGCGCGGTCCACGGCCAGGGTGTACATGGCCAGGTCATTGGTGCCGATGGCGAAGAAATCGGCTTCCAGCGCGATGGCGTCGGCGGCGAGCGCCGCGCCGGGCGTCTCGATCATGGCGCCGAGCGGCGGCAGCTTGTCCGGCAGGGCGATGCCCTTGCGGCGCAGCCGTCGGGCCACCCGCTCGTAGATCTCGCGCGCCTGCGCCACTTCGGCGGGAATCGTGACCAGCGGCAGCAGGATGCGGACCGGCCCCTGGGTGGCGACGCGCAGGATGGCGGCGAACTGCGCCTCCAGCAGCTCGGGCCGCTTCAGCAGCATGCGGATGCCGCGTAGGCCGAGCGCCGGGTTGGGGCCGGTGTGCCAGGGGCCGACGCCCTCGGCCAGCGCCTCCATGTCCTTCTCGCCGCCCCAGTCGAGCACGCGGATGGTCACGCCGTCGCCGGCCAGCGGGCCGACGATCTGGCTGTAGGCCTCGAACTGCGCGTCCTCGTCCGGCAGGTCCTCGCGGTTCATGAAGAGGAACTCGGTGCGCAACAGGCCGATCCCCTGGGCGCCGGCCTGGGCGATCAGCGGCAGCTCGGCCGGGATCTCCAGGTTAGCCTGCAGCTCCACCTCCTCGCCGTCCAGCGTGACGGAGGGCAGGCGGCGCAGCTTGGCCAGCCGCGCCTTCTCCTTGGCATAGGCGGCGAGCGCCTCGCGCCCGGCCTGCAGCGCCGCCGCGCCGGGGCGCAGCACGATGGTGCCGACGCCGCCGTCCAGCACCGCCTCGTCGCCGCGCCGCGCCGCCTCGGTCAGCCCGGGGCAGCCCAGCACGCTCGGGATGCCGAGGGCGCGCAACATGATGGCGGTATGGCCGTCGGCGCCCCCCTCCTCGGTGGCGACGCCGGCGATCCTGGTGGGGTCGATCAGCGCAGCATCGGCGGGCGTTAGTTCCTCGGCCACCAGTATGGCGCCGGCCGGCACGTCCTTGAGGCTGCGGAAAGGGGTGGCGGTCAGGTTGCGGGTGAGCCGCCGGGCGATCTCGCGCACCTCGCCGGCGCGGCGCCGCAGGCCGGACTTGTCGTCGTCCTTGGCCGCCAGGATGGCCTCGGCGATCGCCTCCGCCTCGTCATGCACCGCCGTCTCGGCGGCCAGCAGCTCTTCGGCGATGCGGCGGCGTGCGCCGCGCAGCAGGCGGCTGTCGCTCAGCATCATGGCATAGGCGTCGAGCAGCGGCTCCAGCTCGGCCTGCGCCTCCTCCGGCAGCACGGCGAGGCGCCCCTTGAGCTTGCTGACCTGCTTGCGGCTGGCGGCGACCGCTGCGGCGAGCCGGGTCTTCTCGGCTTCCACCCGCGCCGCCGCAATGCTGCGGCGCGGCGCCTCGGTCGGCACGTCGCTGGTATCGTAGACGGCGCCGATGGCGACGCCGGGGGTGATGGCGATGCCGCGGATGGCGACCTCGCGCGTCTTTCGTGCGCCGCGGCGGGGCGGCGGCTCGGCGGTCTTCGTGGCCTCGTGCTTCTCGCTCTTCTCAGTCTTCATGGAATCCGGCCTCAATCAGGCCGGCCACAGCATCGAGCGCTTCCCTGGCATCCCACCCTTCGGCTTCCACCACGACCTCGCTGCCCTTTCCGGCACCCAGCATCATCAGCCCCATGATGGAGCAGGCAGGTACCTTCTGACCATCGTGGGAGACGGTCACACAGGCGGAAAAGCGCTCGGTGCAGGAAACCAGCTTGGCCGCGGCGCGGGCATGCAGGCCGCGGCTGTTGATGATGGGGACCACTCGCCGCAGCAGCAGCGGGTTGCCGGCCTCGGCCTCGGCCGGGACCTGGGCACGGAACATGTCGGAGGGGGCGCACAAGGCGCGTGGGCGCCAGAAGAGCAGGGTCATGATTGTCCTCCGATGATGGCGCGAGACGCTTCAGGCGGTCTTGCCCTCGACGGCTCCGGCGGGGGGAGCACAGCGTATATGGGTCGGGCAGGCGATATATTTGCGCCCCGCCTGCAGCGCGTGCTCCACGGCCGGCCCCAGCGTCTCGGCGCTGCGAATGCGTGCCAGCTTGACCAGCAACGGCAGGTTCAGCCCGGCGATCACCTCGACGGCACGCTCGGGCGCGGAGCCCTGCGCCACGGCGGTGGCCAGGTTGGAAGGGGTGCCGCCCATCATGTCGGTCAGGATCACCACGCCATCGCCACGGTCCACAGCGGCGATCCGGCCGAGGATGTCGCGCTTGCGCTCGTCCAGATCGTCTTCCGGGCCGATGCAGACCGTCTCGACCTGGAGCTGCGGCCCGACGACATGTTCCATCGCCAGGCGGAACTCTTCGGCGAGCTGGCCATGACTGACCAGAACCATACCGATCATGAGGGGTATGCCATCACAATATGCAAGAAGAGGGGGCCTCCCGGCCCGTTGATGTCAGCGGCATTCCGGCGCGCTGTCCGCCGCTTTCCGCGGCGGCCGCCTCTGCCGGGCCGGCCCCGGTAGCAGGCAGTTCACGGTGTGTGAGATCGACGCGCCAGCCCTGCTTGGCAAGGTGCGCCGAAAGCATTTCGGCCAGGAGCACAGAGCGATGCTTCCCCCCGGTGCAGCCCAGGGCCACCGTCAGGTACTTCTTGCCCTCGGCGGCGTAGCGAGGCAACAGCGGGTCCAGCAGCGCCGTCATGCGCCCCCAGAATGGGGTGAAGTCCGGATCCTCCTGGATGAAGGCGGCGACGGCCGGGTCCCGCCCGGTTTGTGGCCGCAGCCGCGGGTCGTAATGCGGGTTGCGGAGGAAACGGAGGTCGAAGACCAGATCCGCCTCCCGCGGCAGGCCGCGCGGGAAGGCGAAGGACATCACCGCCACGGCCATCCTGTGCGTCCCGCCGGAATCCGGGCGGAAGCGGCGCTCGACCAGCCGGCGCAGCTCCGGCAGGGGGCGTTCGGTGGTGTCGATCACCCAGTCCGCCGCGTCGCGCAGGGGGGCCAGCAAGGCCTGTTCGCGCGCAATACCGTCGGCGACCGACCCGCCGAGCGAGCCGCCCGGGGCCAGCGGGTGCCGCCGCCGCGTCTCCGAGAAGCGGCGCAGCAGCACCGCATCCTCGGCCGTCACGTAGAGAAGCTGGGGGGCGGTGCCGGGCACGGCCTGCAGCCGGCGCATCAGCGCCAGCAGCCCCTCCGTGTCGAAGCCGCGGGTGCGGGCATCCGCGCCGATGGCCAGTGGAACGCTGCCGCCTTCCCGCACCACCTCCTCCAGCACGGAAAGGGGCGGGTTGTCGATACTCTCGAACCCGAGATCCTCCAGCATGCGCAGGATGGTGGCCTTGCCGGCACCGGAGAGACCCGTCACCACCACCACGGGGCGCTTGTCCTCGGGCGCGCTCATACCGCGAAGGCGCCCGCGCGCTGGCTCAGCCGCATTTCCGCCGCGGCGAGGGCCAGGGTGAGCTTGGCCGAGGCGGAAGCATCGAAGGCATGCAAGGCGAGGCGCGGCAGGACGGCCCCCGGCGCCTCGAAGCGCTGCGGCTCGGGCAGGCGCGGGATGGCGGCGCGAGGGGCGAGATCCACCACCAGCCGCAAGGGGGCCGGGTCATGCGGAAGGCCCTGGAAAATGCCGACGCCGCGCACCTCCAGCAGCCCGGCCAGAGGCGCCGGCGCCTCGGCCACCGGGCCCTCGGGCGCCGCGCGCAGCAGCACCTGGTCATCCGCGACCAGATGCCAGCCCTGCTGCATCAACCGCAGCACCAGATCGGATTTGCCGGATCCCGGAGGACCCAGGAACAGTACGCCAGCCCCCTTTGAGGCGGCGCAGCTCCCATGCAGCAACATATCGGCTCCTGGCCTCCCCCTCGGGGTCGCTCTGAAATCTGTTGAAATATGGCATTCTGGTGGCGGGTGTAAAAGAACCCCTGGCCTGCGTCGCCCGGTTGCGGAGTTGCGCCGGCGGTGCCACCGTTCGCCGCCATGATCCAAGCTGCCCTATCCGCACGCTCCCCGGCTCCCCCGGATGCGGCGGCCATCCGTACCGCCGCCGGCCGAATCGCTCCCCGAATCCGCCGCACGCCGCTGCTCCGCCTGGCCGCCGCCGAACTCGGCGCTCCCTGCGATGTGACGCTGAAGCTCGAACTCCTGCAGGCCAGCGGCTCCTTCAAGCCGCGCGGGGCCTTTAACCGGATGCTCGCCGGCCCGCTCCCCGAGGCGGGAGTGATCGCCGCTTCCGGCGGCAATCACGGCGCCGCCGTCGCCTATGCCGCGCGAGCGCTTGGGGCGAAGGCCGAGATCTTCGTTCCCGAGATCACCGGCCCGGCGAAGGTCGCCCGCATCCACAGCTATGGTGCGACGCTGGTGCAGGGCGGTGCCACCTATGACGAGGCGCGCCGGGCTAGCGAGGCGCGGGCCGCTGAGACCGGTGCGCTGATCGTGCATGCCTATGATCAGTTCGAGGTGCTGGCGGGCCAGGGCACGCTGGCGCTGGAGCTGGAGGAGCAGGCGCCGGAGCTGACGCATGTGCTGGTCGCCACCGGCGGCGGCGGGCTGATCGGCGGCATGGCCGCCTGGTATGGCGAGCGCGCGGAGGTGGTGAGCGTGGAGCCGGAGGGCTGCCCCACGCTCTACACCGCGCTGCGCGAAGGCCATCCTACCCCCGCGCCGGTCGGCGGGCTGGCGGCCGACAGTCTGGGCGCGCGGCAGGTCGGCGCGCTGATGTTCGAGGTGGCGCGCCGGCACATCGCCACCGCCGTGCTGGTGCCGGACGAGGCGATCCGCGCCGCGCAACAGGCGCTGTGGAATACCTGCCGGATCATCGCCGAACCGGGTGGCGCCACCGCCCTGGCGGCACTGCTCTGTGGCGCCTTCGTGCCGCCCGAGGGCGCGCGAGTGGGCGTCGTGGTCTGTGGCGGGAATACCGATCCGGGGTCGCTCTCCGTCTGAGCGAGAGAGTCCTGCCCTCGAATGGGTTGGGGGAGAAGGCTGGGGGAGTGAACTCCCCCAAACCCCCTCCTTTTTCTGCGAGTTTCCGGTCACGCCAGTGGCGGTGCCTGTCCTCCGCCGCCCGGCCGGCCGCCGCAATCGCCGGGGCTGCTTCAGCCCCGGCGCGGGCGCTTCCCGCCCGCGCAGCAAAACTGGCAGAAAAGAAGAAGAGGGGGTCCGGGGGAGAATTTCTTCTCCCCCGGTTCCGCCCCCTCCGGATTTGAGGACAGGCTCTCATTCTCCCGGCCTCCTAATCTTCCTTCTTCGAGTTTGCGTGCTCGTTATCGTGATCCTCTCCTGGGACACCCGTTCGTGCCTGCGCGGTTGGAGTTGCGGGATTCCGCAGCGGAAGGATCACGCGCAGATGGTCAAAGCGAGCGATATCAAGGAACACATGGAAGTGGTCGGTGCCGATGGCGGGCATGTCGGCACCGTGGACAAGATCGAGGGCGAGCGCATCAAGCTGACCAAGGATGACCGCGGCGCGGGCGGCCAGCACCACTACATTCCCCTCTCGCTGGTCGAGGAGATCGACCCGAACGCCGTCCGCCTTTCCTTTCGGGCGGAACTGGCGCCGCAATTCTGGGAAAGCTGATCCTGAGCATGGGAGGAAGGTCCAGGAAACTCAGTTTCCTGGCGGGAGAGTGCGAGGGGGCGGCGCCCTCTCGCAGGCAGCGCTATCCCAGCGGCAGCCGGACCACGAAGCGTGCCCCGATCACCTTGCCGGCTTCGTCGCGCCGGTTCTCCGCGCTAATGCGCCCGCCGAGCCCTTCGACGATCTGCCGGCTTATCGAGAGCCCCAGCCCCGAATGCTGGCCGAACTGCTCGCCCTGGGGCCGCTCGCTGTAGAAGCGGGCGAAGATGCCCTCCAGCTTGGCCTCCGGGATACCGGGGCCTTCATCCTCCACCATGAACTCCAGGATGGCGCCGGTCGGGCGTGCCCGCATCCAGACCTTGCCGTGGGGCGGGGAGAAGGAGATGGCGTTGCCGAGCAGGTTCCGGAACACCTGCACCAGGCGCCCTTCCACGCCGCGCACCACGAGCGGCCCGGACGGCATGTCGAGTTCCACCACCGGTGCGTCCGGCTTGCGGGTGGCGTTGTGCAGCTCGGCAAGGGCGGGGAGGATCGGCGCGATGTCCACCGGCTCCGAGGCGGTGCGGGACAGCTCGGCATCCACCCGCGAGGAATCGGCGATGTCGCTGATCAGCCGGTCCATCCGCACGGCGTCGTCGGCGATGATGCCGAGCAGGCGCTTCTGGTGCTCCGGGTTCTCGATGCGGCGCAGCGTCTCGATGGCGCTACGCACGCTGGTCAGCGGGTTGCGTAGCTCATGCGCCACGTCGGCGGCGAAGCGCTCGTTCTGGTCGATGCGGGCCCAGAGGGCGGTGGCGGAGGATTGCAGGTCGCGCGCCAGCACCCCGATCTCGTCCTCCCGCTCCAGCAGGGAAGGGGGCACCGAGCCGGCGCGCCCCTTGCCCTGGCGCATCGCGGCGGCCGCGCCGGCAAGGGCCAGGATCGGCGCCGCGATGGTGCGGGAAAGGAAGAGCGAGGCCGCCACCGTCAGCACCAGCGCGAGCAGGAAGAGGGCCAGCACGGAGGAGCGGATCTCCAGCAGCCGCTCGTCCACCTGCCGGGCCTCGCGCGTCAGCAGGATGATGCCGACATTCTGGTTGCCGCGCCGGGCGGGCTCGGCCACCGAGACCAGCAGCCGCCCCTCCTGGGTACGGCGGATATAGGGCCGCACGCCGCCCTCGAGGGCCACGCGCAGCTCCTCGCGCCGGTCGGGGCCGAGGGCGGGCTGCCAGTCGAAGGAGCCGGCATTGGGGCCGACATCGACGAACATCTCGTCGTCCTTGCTGCGCGGGCCGAAGACGCTACGCGGCAGCAGGGCCAGGATGCGGTCGTAGAAGCTGCCGATGGTGCCGGCGAGCAGGCTGCGGTGCTCCGGCGGCGGCAAGGGCTCGGTGACGATGGCGCCCCCCTGGCCCTCGCGCACCCGGCTGTCGGCGACCAGCAGGCCGGCGGTGTCGAACAACTTGGCCTGCGTGTTCGGGCTGGGCTCCACGAGGCGGCGCAGGAGGGGGCGGGCGATGTCGGGCACCAGCACGGCGCGGTCGTCCTGGATGCGCACCGCCGCCTCGGCGATGCCGCCGGCATAGATGCGCGCCTGGGTGCGTAGCGCCTCGACCTCGGCGGCGATCAGGCCGTTCTGGTACTGGTCGAGATAAAGCAAGGCGGCGGCCAGCAGGGCCGGCGCCAGGACGTTGAGCAGCAGGATGCGGCGCAGCAGCGGCGAGACCCGCTTGCGCGGGTGCCACTCCCTGGGGGCCGGGGCGCGGGCCTCGGCGGCGGGGCCGCTGGCGTCGGGCATCAGGCTTCCTTGTAGCGGTAGCCGATTCCGTAGAGCGTCTCGATCATCGAGAAGTCGTCGTCCACCGCGCGGAACTTCTTGCGGACCCGCTTCACGTGGCTGTCGATGGTGCGGTCGTCCACATAGAGGTTCTCGCCATAGGCGGCGTCGATCAGCTGGTCGCGGTTCTTCACCATGCCCGGGCGCTGGGCCAGCGCCTTCACCAGCAGGAACTCGGTGACGGTGAGCTGCACCGGCTGGCCCTTCCAGGTGCAGGTGTGCTTGGTCTCGTCCAGCACCAGGTCGCCGCGGGTGATGACGCCGGTGGGCGGCGCGCCGGAGCCTTCGGCCCGGCTGGCTTCGTTGCGCCGCAGCAGGGCGCGGATGCGCTCCAGCAGCAGGCGCTGGGAGAAGGGCTTGGTGATGTAGTCGTCGGCGCCGAGACGCAGGCCCATGAGCTGGTCCAGCTCGTCATCCTTGCTGGTGAGGAAGATGACGGGGACGGAGGAGCGCTGGCGCAGGCGCTGCAGCAGCTCCATGCCGTCCATGCGGGGCATCTTGATGTCCAGCACCGCGAGATCCACCGGGCGGGAGAGCATGCCCTGCAGCGCGCTCTCGCCATCGGTATAGGTGCGCACCTGGAAACCCTCCGCCTCCAGCGTCATGGAGACGGAGGTCAGGATGTTGCGGTCGTCATCGACCAGCGCGATCGTGGCAGGCATGGGCGCAGGGCTCCTGAGGCGTCCTCTGGGTAGTCGTCCTGGGGCGCGGTTCCGGGGGCGAGGTCGGCGCCCCAGCCGCAGGCCGGTTGTGCCCGCCGATTGTGGCGCAAGCCGGGCCGCCGGATGCGCATTAGGGGGTAGAGGGGATGATGGACAAGGCCGAACCGCTCCGTCAGGCGCGCGCATTGCTGCGCGGGGCGCGCAGCGCCACCCTTGCCACCCAGCAGGAGGGTCAGCCCTTCGCCAGCCTGGTGACGCCCGCGGTGGCGCCGGACCTCTCCCTGCTGCTCTGGCTTTCCAGCCTGTCCGAGCACACGCGGCAGTTGTCCCGCTCGCCGCGTTGCGCGCTTCTGGTCCAGGGAAGCGCCCCGGAGGAGAACCCGCAGACCGCGCCTCGCGTGACCGTGACCGGCGTGGCGGAGCGGGTGGAGGGCGATCAAAAGGCCGCGCTCAAGGCACGCTGGCTGGCCCTGCACCCCTATGCAGCGCTCTATGCCGGATTCGCGGACTTCGACCTGTGGCGCGTGCGGCCGGTGGCGGCGCTGCTGGTAGGGGGCTTCGCGGCAGCTACGCGGCTGCGCGCCGAGGACCTGTTGCCCGAGCCGGAGGCGGTGGCCGTGATTGCCGCCGCCGAGGCGGGGATCTGCGCGCACATGAATGCCGACCACGCGGACGCCATTGAAATTATTGCTTCCAAATTGCTCGGCCAGACAGCCGCTGGCTGGCGCATGGTGGCGGTGGATGTGGATGGCTGCGACCTGGTGGCCGGCGAGCGGCGCTGCCGGCTCGACTTTCCGCAGCCGGTGCGGAGCCTGGGGGAGGTGCGGCAGGTGCTGGTCGAGGCGACGCGGCGGGCGCGCGACGTGTCGAAATTGTGATCCGTCGCGGCGTCAGAGAAGGGGCACTTGTCTGACAATATGACGAGAAGGCGAACATTGACCGGTTCGCCTGCGCTGACCTAGGGTTTGCGCGCCTGCACCGGATGGATGCCCATGCGGTACGTTGTTGTGCGAGATGCGGATCCCGGCGCGGGCGATTCAATGGCTACTACCCCGGCGGAATCGCTCCGCCGGAGGCACAGCGCCTTGATTGGAGAACAGTATCAGATGACCGCGCCGAATGCCGTGTCCACCGGACCGCTTGCCGGGACCGGCGTGACTTCTACCGCCGATGTCCATGCCAACCTGACTGCCGCCGGACTCTATGCGCATGCGCTGCGGCGCGGCGAGGGCCGGCTTTCGGCGGACGGCGCCTTCATCGCCGTCACCGGCCAGCACACCGGCCGCTCCGTGCAGGACAAGTTCGTGGCCGAGGACCCCGAGGTCTCCCAGGAGATCTGGTGGGGCAAGGTCAACCAGAAGCTCGACCCCGCCAAGTTCGACGCCTTCGCCGCCCGCGTGCGCGGTTGGCTGGGCCAGCAGCCCGAGCTCTTCACCGAGGATCTTTATGCCGGTGCCGATCCGGAGCATCGCATCAAGGTGCGCCTGGTGACGACCCATGCCTGGCACGCCCTCTTCGCCCGCAACATGTTCATCCGCCCCTCCGTCGAGGAGCTGAAGAGCTTCGAGCCGGACTATGTGATCCTGCACGCGCCGGGCATGGACGCGGATTCCGAGATCGACGGCGGCCGCCCGGGCTCGCCGACCATGATCGCGCTCTCCTTCGCCCGGAAGGTGGTCGCCATCGCCGGCACCAGCTATGCCGGCGAGATCAAGAAGAGCATCTTCAGCGTCATGAACTGGCTGCTGCCGGCCAAGGGCGTGCTGCCGATGCATTGCTCGGCCAATGTCGGCAAGGCCGGTGACACGGCGCTGTTCTTCGGCCTCTCCGGCACCGGCAAGACCACCCTCTCCTCCGACCCCGAGCGCGCGCTGATCGGCGATGACGAGCATGGCTGGTCGGACAAGGGCGTCTTCAACTTCGAGGGCGGCTGCTACGCCAAGGTCATCAAGCTCTCCAAGGAAGCCGAGCCGCAGATCTGGGAGGCCTCCCACCGCTTCGGCACCGTGCTGGAGAACGTGATCGCCGATGCGCGCGGCAATCTCGACCTCGACAATGGCTCGCTGACCGAGAACACCCGCTCCTGCTACCCGATCGAGTTCATCCCGAACACGGTCGAGGGCGGCATGGCCGGCCTGCCGAAGAACGTGGTGATGCTGACGGCCGACGCCTTCGGCGTGCTGCCACCGATCGCCAAGCTGACGCCGGCCCAGGCGATGTACCACTTCCTCTCCGGCTACACCGCCAAGGTGGCGGGCACCGAGAAGGGGCTGGGCAAGGAACCGCAGGCGACCTTCTCCACCTGCTTCGGCGCCCCCTTCCTGCCGCGCCACCCGGAAGTCTACGGCAAGATGCTGGCTGAGCTGATCGCCAGGCACGGCGCCCAGGTATGGCTGGTGAACACCGGCTGGACCGGCGGCGCCTACGGCACGGGTCAGCGCATGTCCATCAAGCACACCCGCGCCCTGCTGCGCGCCGCGCTGGATGGCTCGCTGAACAACGCGACCTTCGCGACCGATCCGTTCTTCGGCCTTGCCGTGCCGCAGGACGTGCCGGGCATCCCGGCCAACGTGCTGAACCCGCGCGACGCCTGGGCCGACAAGGCCGCCTACGACAAGACCGCCAAGCACCTCGTCTCGCTGTTCGAAAAGAACTTCGAGACCTTCGCCGGAGCGGTTAGCGACGACGTCAAGGCCGCGGCCCTGCGCGCCGCCGCCTGACCGGCATCATCCTTCGCGACTGAAAGGGGCGGGGCCGAACACGGCTCCGCCCTTTTTCTTTGGGCGCGCCCTGGGGAAGGCGCCGCCTTCCCCAGACCCCATCTGCCGGGGTGGCAGTGCCACCCCGGACCCCGCCTCGAACGGCTTTGGCAAAGGCAGCGCTGTAAGGCGCATAGTGAGCCCTTCATCGCCCGTGCGTGAGATAGCCGCCCTCTGATGTCGGGGTCCGGGGTGGTTCAACCACCCCGGCGGGGGTGTCCAGAGGGGGCGGCGCCCCCTCTGGCCTTGGCTCGGTCATCAGGGCACCCTCAAAAAACTCGTGGCATCCTGGCGCGCTGCGGTCCATAAGGCGCACCGGGCGACCTGTAAGCCGGGCGCCCGGACCCGCGAGCGTGCGGGATGTCAGCGTCTGCACCGGGCGCCTCCCGAGATTGTCCTGGGGTGATTTTCCCTGGGGCCGGGGCGGCGGGGCGGCGTTTCCGGCCACATGGTGCGACCCGCGGTGTCCCCGCGGCCAGCCATGCAGCCCGAGACGCCGGTGGGCCTCCCTCACGGGGCCTTTACATCCGGTCTGGGCCTGGACGTCCCGTGCCGCTCTTTCGGCACCCGGCCAAAGCCGGGGAGAGCAGGGCCCGCCACAGCGATGGCGCGGGCCGCGATGCTAAGGACGATCCATGTTCGACAACTACTTCCGCAAGGACATCGCCTGGGGTGGCAAGACCCTGACGCTGGAGACGGGCAAGGTGGCCCGCCAGGCGGATGGCGCGGTCATGGCGCGGCTCGGCGACACCATCGTGCTCTGCACGGTGGTCGGCGCCCGCTCGGTGAAGCCGGGGCAGGATTTCTTCCCGCTCACCGTGAACTACCAGGAGAAGGCCTTTGCCGCCGGCAAGATCCCGGGCGGCTTCTTCAAGCGTGAGGGGCGGCCTTCCGAGGCGGAGACGCTGATCTCCCGCCTGATCGACCGCCCCATCCGCCCGCTCTTTCCTGAGGGTTTCCGCAACGAGGTGCAGGTCATCGCGACGGTGCTGTCGCATGACATGGAGAACAGCCCGGACATCGTCGCGCTGGTCGGCTGCTCGGCCGCGCTGACGCTGTCGGGCATTCCCTTCTTCGGCCCGGTGGGCGCAGCGCGGGTTGGCCTGATCGAGGGCGCCTATGTGCTGAACCCGACGCTGGAGCAGATGAAGTCCAGCAAGCTCGACCTGGTCGTCGCCGGCACCGCCGAGGGCGTGCTGATGGTCGAGTCCGAGGCGCATGAGCTGTCCGAGGACGACATGCTCGGCGCCGTGACCTTCGGCCACCAGGGCTTCCAGCCGGTGATCGAGGGCATCATCGCGCTGGCCGAGCGCGCGGCGAAGGAGCCGTGGGATCTGCCGGAGCCCTCCGAGGAGGAGGCGGCGCTGAAGGCCAAGCTGGCCGATCTGGGCAGCGCCTCGATCGCCGAGGCCTATAAGGAGACCCAGAAGCTGCTCCGCCAGACCAAGGTGAGCGAGGCCAAGAAGGCGATCCTGGCGCAGCTGACACCCGAGGAGGCCGAGAAGGCCAAGGGCCTGCTGAAGGATCTGGAGGCGGATGTCGTCCGCAACGCCATCCTGGACACCGGCATCCGCATCGACGGCCGCGACACCAAGACCGTGCGGCCGATCCTGGCCGAGGTCGGCGTGCTGCCGCGCGCGCACGGTTCGGCGCTGTTCACCCGCGGCGAGACGCAGGCCTTCTGCGTCGCCACGCTGGGCACCGGGCAGGATGAGCAGATCATCGACCAGCTCGCGGGCGAGTACCGCGAGAACTTCATGCTGCACTACAACTTCCCGCCCTACTCGGTGAACGAGACGGGCCGGATGGGCAGCCCCGGCCGGCGCGAGATCGGCCACGGCAAGCTGGCCTGGCGGGCCCTGCACCCGCTGCTGCCGGAGAAGTCCACCTTCCCCTACACGCTGCGCGTGGTCTCCGAGATCACGGAGTCGAACGGCTCCTCCTCCATGGCGACCGTCTGTGGCACCTCGCTGTCGCTCATGGACGCCGGCGTGCCGCTGAAGCGCCCCTGCGCCGGCATCGCCATGGGCCTGATCAAGGAGGAGAAGGGCTTCGCCGTGCTGTCCGACATCCTCGGCGATGAGGACCACCTCGGCGACATGGACTTCAAGGTGGCCGGCACCGAACAGGGCATCACCGCCCTGCAGATGGACATCAAGATCACGTCCATCACGCCGGAGATCATGAAGATCGCCCTGGAACAGGCCAAGGGCGGCCGCCTGCACATCCTGGGCGAGATGGCCAAGGGCCTGACCGGCGCCCGCAGCGACGTGGCCGCCAACGCTCCCAAGATCACCGTGATCAACGTCCCCAAGGATAAGATCCGCGAGGTGATCGGCACGGGCGGCAAGGTGATCCGCGACATCGTCGAGACCACCGGCACCAAGATCGACATCGAGGACGACGGGACGATCAAGATCGCCTCGACCAGCCCCGAGGCGACCCAGGCGGCGATCGACCGCATCCGCGGCATCACCGCCGAGCCCGAGATCGGCGCCATCTACAATGGCACTGTGGTGAAGACCGCCGATTTCGGCGCCTTCGTGAATTTCCTCGGCGCCCGGGACGGCCTCGTGCACATCAGCGAACTGGCCAATGAGCGCGTCGCCAAGACCACGGATGTGGTCAAGCAGGGCGACAAGGTGAAGGTGAAGGTGCTGGGCTTCGACGACCGTGGCAAGGTGAAGCTCTCCATGCGGGTTGTCGATCAGGCCACCGGCACCGATATCAGCGACCAGGTCGGTGCCCGTCGCCCGCGCGAGCAGGGCGAGGGTGGCGAAGGCGAGGAGCGGCGCGAGCGTCGTCCGCGCCGGGACCGCGGCCACGCGGCCGACTGAGGCCGAAAATGGGGCGCGGCGGGCAACCGTCGCGGCCTCACGGCGTATTTCCAGAAATTTCAGGCTTGGCCCTGCAGAAGCTGGTATGGGCTGGCCTAAATGACGATACTGTGAAACTCGGTTTCTGAGGGCGGTGGACTGCGGTGAAGTCAATCAACGCGATCCGGATGGGCGGTGTGGACGTGCTTCCGCTGGTGGAAGGCGGCAAGGGCGTGGCCGTCTCGACAGGAGCGTCCTGCGGGGAATGGGCCAGCGCGGGAGGCATCGGCACCTTCTCCGGCGTCAATGCCGACAGCTACGATGCCGAGGGCAATCTGGTTAACCAGGTCTATCACGGCCGCACCCGGCGCGACCGGCACGAGGAACTGGTGGCCTATGGCATCGCCGGCGGCATCGCCCAGGCCCGGGAGGCGCATGAGCGCTCAGGCGGCCACGGCCGCGTCCACATGAACGTGCTGTGGGAGATGGGCGGCGCCGAGCGCGTGCTGCGCGGCGTGCTGGAAGGCGCGCGGGGGCTGATCAACGGCGTCACCTGCGGCGCCGGCATGCCCTATCGCCTGGCCGAGATCGCCCGCGAGTTCAACGTCTTCTACTATCCGATCGTCTCCTCGGGCCGCGCCTTCACGGCGCTGTGGAAGCGGTCCTACAGCAAGGTCTCTGAGCTGCTGGGCGGCGTCGTCTATGAGGACCCCTGGCTGGCTGGCGGCCATAACGGCCTCTCCAACTCCGAGGACCCAAACAAGCCTGAGGCGCCCTATGCGCGCGTGCTGAAGCTGCGCGAGCAGATGCGCCAGTTCGGCCTGGGCGAGGTGCCGATCATCATGGCCGGCGGCGTCTGGTGGCTGGAGGAGTGGGAGGACTGGATCGACAACCCGGAACTCGGGCCGATCGCCTTCCAGTTCGGCACCCGCCCCCTGGTCACCAAGGAAAGCCCGATCAGCGAGGCCTGGAAGCAGAAGCTGCTCTCGCTCAAGCCGGGCGACGTGCTGCTGCAGCCCTTCTCCCCCACCGGCTTCTATTCCTCGGCCGTGCGCAACACCTTCCTGCGGGACCTCGAGGCGCGCAATGAGCGGCAGGTGGCGGTCAGCCCCGAGCCGGTCGGCGAGCACACGGCGGAATATGGCGTCGGGCCGCGCAAGCGGCTGGTCTGGCTGGCGCCGGGCGATCTGGAGCGGGTGCACCAGTGGGAGGCGCAGGGCTTCACCGAGGCGCTGCGCACCCCGGACAGCACGCTGGTCTTCGTCACGCCCGAGAGCGCGCGGCAGATCCTGAAGGACCAGACGGACTGCATGGGCTGCCTCTCCCACTGCCGCTTCAGCAATTGGACACAGCACGGGCCGGACTACACCAACGGCAAGAAGGCCGACCCGCGCTCCTTCTGCATCCAGAAGACGCTGCGGGACATCGCGCATGACGGCGACATCGAGAACAACCTGATGTTCGCCGGCCACAACGCCTACCGCTTCGGTTCCGACCCCTTCTACTCGAACGGCTTCATCCCCACGGTGAAGCAGCTGGTCGAGCGGATCATGTCCGGCCGCTGAGGCGAGCGCGGTTCCGTTCCGGAATCAGCACAAGGTTGGGATCGCGCGCCCCGTCCAGAGGCGCGCGATTTTCTCATTTGGCGAAACGGGTTATGCATGCCACGGCGCATGGCGCGCCGGGGGAAAGAACATGGCCCGTGCGATCGAGACCTTTCTGTGTCAACCGGTCGTTGAAGTTCTCGCCCGTGTCTTACTGACCTTCCCCTTCTGGGGCAGCGGCCTGGCGAAGCTCATCGACTTTCAGGGCGGCGTGGCCGAGATGGCCATGTTCGGGCTGAACCCGCCCGCGCTGTTCAACATCGCCGTCATCATCACCCAGCTCGGCGGCTCGGCGCTGATCATCCTGAACCGCTACACCTGGCTCGGCGCCGGGGCGCTCGGCGTGTTCACCGCGCTCACCATTCCCCTGGTGCACCACTTCTGGAGCCTGGACGGCGAGCATGCCATCGTCGCCTTCCATACGGCGACGGAGCATGTTGGCATGATCGGGGCGCTGGTGGTGGTCTCGATCCTGGCGGCGCGGCGCAACCGCAGCCGCAGCGGGACGCGGATGATCGGCGTTCCGGCCGAGTAACCGCTGGAAGATCGGGGGGAAGGAATTCCCCCCCGCCCCCCCATCTTCTTTTTGTCAGTCTGGCGCTGCGCGTGTCGCCAGTGCGGGGGGACTTGAGGAAAGAAGGTGGGCAGCCCGGGCATGCGCGCGCCTTCAGCGCTGGAGGGCTGACAGAAAAAAGAAGAGGGGGTTTGGGGGAGAATTCATTCTCCCCCGGTTCCCGACTTCAGGTGCCCGGCGCCTTGTGGATCGGGTCTACCCAGGGAACGTCCTCCGGCTTCTCCACGGGCTCGATATCGAGATTGACGACGACGGCCTCGTTGTCGCTGCGCACCAGCACGCATTCCAGCGTCTCGTCGGTGGAGGCGTTGATCTCCTGGTGCGGCACATAGGGCGGCACGTAGATGAAGTCGCCCGGCCCGGCCTCGGCGGTGAACTCCAGCTTCTCGCCCCAGCGCATCCGGGCGCGGCCCTTCACTACATAAATCACGCTCTCCAGCGGCCCGTGGTGGTGCGCGCCGGTCTTGGCATTGGCGTGGATATGGACGGTGCCGGCCCAGATCTTCTGCGCGCCGACGCGGGCCAGGTTGATCGCTGCCTGGCGGTTCATGCCCGGCGTCTGCGCGGTGTTCGGGTCGAGCTTGTCGCCCGGGATCACCCGGACGCCGCTGTGCTTCCAGCCATCCTCCGGGATGCCGGACGGCAGGTCGGTATGGTCGTGGCCATCATGCGGCATGGGCGGTTCTCCCCTTCTCGCGCGTGCAATCGGGGATCATGTCGCGCCGTGCCGCGGTTTCGTCAAGCGGCGGCCGGGGCGGCGCGTTGTCATGGCCCTGCCACCCAACCGTCATCCCTCTGTCGCCACTGCGGCTTAAGCGGTCGCGCCATCGAGACCGGAAGACGGAATGCCCATGGCGCGGCGGAAGAACGTATTGCTTATCGTGGTGGACCAGTGGCGGGCGGATTTCGTGCCGGCCCTGGGCGCGGATTTCCTGCGCACGCCGAACCTGGACCGGCTCTGCCGGGAGGGCGTGACCTTCCGCAATCACGTCACCACCACCGTGCCCTGCGGCCCGGCGCGGGCCAGCCTGCTGACCGGCCTCTATCTGATGAACCACCGCGCCGTGCAGAACACGGTGCCGCTCGATGCCCGGCACATGAACCTGGGCAAGGCGCTGCGGCAGATCGGCTATGACCCCGCGCTGATCGGCTACACCACCACCACGCCGGACCCGCGCACGACCGGCACGCGCGACCCGCGCTTCACCACGCTGGGCGACCTGATGGAGGGCTTCCGCGCCGTCGGCGCCTTCGAGCCGAGCATGGACGGCTATTTCGGCTGGCTGGCCCAGAAGGGCTACCCGCTTCCGGAGAAGCGCGAGAACATCTGGCTGCCGGAGGGCGAGGATGCCGTGCCCGGCGCCACCGACCGCCCCAGCCGTATTCCGTCCGAGCTGTCCGATACCGCCTATTTCACCGAGCGGGCGCTCACCTACCTGAAGGGGAAGGGCGAGAAGCCCTGGTTTCTTCATCTCGGCTATTGGCGGCCGCACCCGCCCTTCATCGCCCCCGCGCCCTACAACAAAATGTACAGCCCGGCCGAGATGCCGGCGCTGCACCGGCGCGAGACCTGGCAGCAGGAGGCGGCGCAGCACCCGCTACTCGACTTCTACCTGAAGGGTATCAGCCAGGGCTCCTTCTTCCACGGCGCGGGCGGCGCCGCCTCGGAACTCGACGAGAGCGAGATCCGGCAGATGCGCGCCACCTATGCCGGGCTGATCACCGAGGTGGACGAGGCGCTCGGTCAGGTCTTCGCCTATCTCGACGAGACCGGGCAGTGGGACGACACGCTGGTCATCTTCACCTCCGACCATGGCGAGCAACTCGGCGACCATTACCTGCTCGGCAAGATCGGCTACCACGACGAGAGCTTCCGCATCCCGCTGGTGGTGAAGGACCCGGAGAGCAAGCTTGGCGGCGGCCGCATCGAGGACAGCTTCACCGAAAGCGTGGACGTGCTGCCGACCATCCTGGACTGGCTGGGCGGCCAGCCACCGCGCGCCTGCGACGGCCATTCCCTGGTGCCGCTGGTGCAAGGCCAGAAGCCGGCCGACTGGCGGGACCACCTTTTCTACGAATACGACTTCCGCGACGTGCACTACTCGCAGCCCGAGGCGGCGCTCGGACTCGGCATGGACGAGAGCTCGCTCTGCGTCGTGCAGGACGCGCGCTGGAAATACGTCCACTTCGCCGCGCTGCCGCCGCTGCTCTTCGACCTTGAGCGCGATCCCGACCAGTACACCAACCTCGCCGAGGACCCGGCCTATGCCGCCGTCGTGGCCGAGTACGCGCAGAAGGCGCTCTCCCACCGCATGCGCCACGCCGAACGCACCCTGACGCATTTCCGCGCCACGCCGCGCGGCCTCGAGGAGCGCAATCCATGATTCTCGCCCCCCGCCGTTCCCTGCTGCTCGGTGCCGGCGCCGCGCTGGGTGCCGGTGCGCTGCCCCGCTTCGCCATCGCCCAGGCGGACCAGCGGCCGAGCGTCACCATCGCCGTGCAGAAGATCACCAACAGCAACACGCTCGAAGTGCTGCGCGAGCAGTCCAATGTCGGCGAGCGCGCCTTCTCGATGATCTGGGAAGGGCTGATCGGCCGCGACCTGCTCGGCGGGCTGAAGCCGATCCCGCGCCTCGCCACCGCCTGGCGCCGCGTCAGCGACAGCGTCGTCGAGCTGGACCTGCGCCGGGGTGTGAAGTTCCACAACGGCGACGAGATGACGGCCGAGGACGTCGTCTTCTCCTTCGGCCCGGAGCGCATGTTCGGCGACACCAGGCCGACCGCCATGGGCCGGACCATCGAGATCAGCGGCGACCGCATCCCGACCCGCGCCGGGCGCGACCTGCCGCCGGAGGTGCCCGCCGTCGCCCGCCGCTCCTGGCCGGCGCTGGAGCGCATCGAGATCGTCGACAAGTACAAGCTGCGCTTCCACAACGCGACGCCGGACGTCACGCTGGAGGGCCGCCTCTCGCGCTATGGCAGCGAGATCATCAGCAAGCGCGCCTTCATCGAGGCCGAGACCTGGTTCGACTGGGCGCGCAAGCCGGTGCTGACCGGACCCTACAAGGTGGTGGAGTTCACCGCCGACCAGTCTCTCGTGCTGGCCGCGCATGACGAGTACTGGGGCGAGCGCCCGCCACTGAAGCAGATCCGCCTGATCGAGATCCCCGAGGTCTCCTCGCGCATCAACATGCTGCGCTCGGGCGAGGTGCAGTTCGCCTGCGACATCCCGCCGGACCAGATCGGCACCGTCGAGAGCGACAAGCGGCTCCAGGTGCAGGGCGGCACCATCCTGAACCACCGCCTGACCTGCTTCGACAAGACACATCCGCAGCTCGTGGATGCGCGCGTGCGTCGCGCCTTCACCCATGCGATCGACCGCCAGGCGATTGTGGACAGCCTCTGGGCCGGCCGCACCGAGGTGCCGAAGGGCCTGCAGTGGCCCTATTACGATGACATGTTCATCAGCGACTGGTCGGTGCCGAAGTATGACCCGGCCGAGGCGCAGCGCCTGCTGAAGGAAGCCGGCTACAAGGGCGACCCGATCCCCTATCGCCTGCTGAACAACTACTACACCAGCCAGGTGCCGACGGCGCAGATCCTGGTCGAGATGTGGAAGGCCGTCGGCCTCAACGTGCAGATCGAGATGAAGGAGAACTGGTCGCAGATCCTCTCGCGCGAGCCGGGCCGGGCGGTGCGCGACTGGTCGAACAGCGCGCCCTTCAACGATCCTGTCTCCTCCATCGTCAACCAGCACGGGCCGAACGGGCAGCAGCAGCAGGTCGGCGAGTGGACCAACGAGGAGATGAACCGCCTCTCGGTGGAGCTGGAGACCAGCACGGACCGGGCGCGCCGCAAGCAGATCTTCCGCCGCATGCTGGAGATCTGCGAGCGCGAGGACCCCGCCTACACGGTGCTGCACCAGAACGCGGTCTTCACCGCGCTGCGCCGCGACACGCCCTGGAAGGCGGCGCCCGCCTTCGCCATGGAGTTCCGCGCCCACAACTGGAAGGCCTGAGGCCATGCACCGGATCGCCCGTCGCGGCCTCCTGGCCCTGCCTGCCGCCGCCGCGCTGCCGCGCTTCGCCCTCGCCCAGGGGGATGCGCGGCCGGCGATCCGGGTGGCCGTGCAGAAGATCAGCAATTCCAACACGCTGGAGCCGTTGCGCGAGACCTCGAATGTGGGGCAGCGTTTCGTGCCCAGCTTCGCCGAGACGCTGATCCAGGTGGACTGGATGGGCGACCTTTCGCTGCGCCCGGGCCTGGCGCGCGCCTGGCGCCGCGTCGATGACCGCAGCCTGGAGCTGGAACTGCGCCCGGAGGCGCGCTTCCATGACGGCACGCCGGTGGATGCCGAGGCGGTGGCCTGGAATTTCGGCTCCGAGCGGATGTGGGGCCGCGGCGAGAGCGCCACGCCCTCGAGCGGCATGTTCACGCAGAACACGGCCGGGGCCGGCGGCAAGCAGCCGCCGGCCGAGGTACCGGCCGCCGCGCGCCGCAGCTTTCCGGGCTTCGAGCGCATCGAAGTGCTGGGCCGGCACCGGCTGCGCTTCGTCGAGACGGGCGCCGACCCGGCGCTGGAGGCGCGGCTGACGCGGCATGGCGCCTCGATCCATTCGCCCGCCGCCTTCGCCCAGGCGGAGAGCTGGCTGGACTGGGCGCGCAAGCCGGTCGGCAGCGGCCCTTACCGCATCGAGGAATTCCGGCCCGACCGGTCGCTGCGGCTGGTGGCCAATGACGAGCACTGGGCCGGCCGGCCACCGCTGCGCGCGATCACCTTCGTGGAGGTGCCCGAGGTCGCGTCGCGCATCAACATGCTGCTGAGCGGGGAGGCGGATTTCGCCTGCGACATCCCGCCCGACCAGATCGCGGCGATCGAGGGCGATGCCGATTTCGAGGTGCTGGGCGGGCTGGTCGCCAACCATCGCGTCATCGCCTTCGACAAGACCCATGCCCAGCTGCGCGATCCGCGCGTGCGGCTGGCCATGGCCCATGCGGTGGACCGCCAGGCCATCGTGGAAGGGCTTTGGGGCGGGCGCAGCCGCGTGCCGCCGGGCATGCAATGGGACTTCTTCGGCCCGATGCTGCTGCGGGACTACCGCACGCCGCAGCACGACCCGGAGGCGGCTCGCCGCCTGCTGCGCGAGGCCGGCTACCAGGGCGCGCCGATCCCCTTCCGCGTGCTGAACAACTACTACACCAACCAGGTGGCCAATGCGCAGGTGCTGCTCGAGATGTGGAAGGCCGTCGGCCTGAACGTCCAGATCGAGATGAAGGAGAACTGGTCGCAGATCCTGGAGAAGAACGCGGGGCGCGCGGTGCGCGACAATTCCAACACCGCCTTCTTCCCCGACCCGATCGGCGGCATGGAGGCCTTCGGCCCCGGCGGCCAGCAATGGAGCAGCGGCGAGTGGACGAATCCGGAGGCCGCCGAGGCGCTCCGCGCCCTCTCCGGCACGCTGGATCTGGAGCAGCGCCGCGCCGCCTTCCGCCGCATGCTGGAGATCTGCGAGCGCGAGGACCCCGCCTATATTGTGCTGCACCAGACCGCCAACTTCACGGCCAAGCGGCGCGCGTTGCCCTGGCGGGCCGCACCCGCCTTCATGATGGACTTTACCGCCGCCAACTGGGCTGGCTGAGCGGAGGACCGCATGAGCAGGACAGCATCCAACACCCTCGTCGAGATCCGTGACCTGACCGTCAACTTCGATGGCGTGCCGGCGCTGCGCGGCGTCGATCTCGCCGTGGGGCGCGGCGAGGCGGTGGCGCTGGTCGGTGAATCCGGCTGCGGCAAGTCGGTCACCTGGCTGGCCGCGCTGGGCCTGCTGCCCTCAAAAGCGAAGGTGTCCGGCAGCGTCCGGCTGGAAGGCGCCGAACTGCTCGGCGCCCCGGCCGCCAGCCTCGACAAGCTGCGCGGCGGCCGCGTCGCCATGATCTTCCAGGACCCGGCGAGCAGTCTGAACCCGGTGCATCGCATCGGCCGGCAGATCGTCGAGGCGCTGCAACTGCATCGCGGGATGTCTGGTGGCGCGGCGCGCGAGGAGGCGCGGCGCCTGCTCGACCAGGTCGGCATGCCGGATGCCCGGCGCCGGCTGGAGGCCTATCCGCACGAGCTCTCCGGCGGGCAGAACCAGCGTGTGATGATCGCCATGGCGTTGGCCGGCCGGCCCGAGCTGCTGGTGGCGGACGAGCCGACGACGGCGCTCGACGTCACCATCCAGGCGCAGATCCTCGAACTGCTGCAGGAGATCCGGCGCGACACCGGCATGGCGCTGGTGCTGGTCAGCCACGACCTCGGCGTGGTGGCGGAGACCTGCGAGCGGGTCTGCGTCATGTATGCAGGGCGCATCGTCGAGGAAACCACCGCGGGCCGGCTGTTCAACGGCCCGGCGCATCCTTACGCGCAGGGCCTGCTCGCCGCCCTGCCGCCGATGCACGGGCCGCGCCGGCCGCTGGCGGCCATCCCCGGCGGCGTACCGGAACCCTGGGCGATGCCGCCCGGCTGCGCCTTCGCGCCGCGCTGCCCGAAAGCCTGCGCCGCCTGCGAAGCCGGGGTGCCGGCGCTGGGCGCCGTCTCGCCCGGCCATCGCGCCGCCTGCATCCGCCCCTTCGCGCCGGCCGTGCCGCCGGTGCGCGCGCCTGAACTGCAGCCGGCATGAGCGCGCCGCTGCTTGAGGCCGAGGGGCTGGTCCGCCGCTACGCCATGCGGCGCGGCTGGCTCGGCCGACCGGTGGAGGTGCGGGCGCTGGATGGCGTCTCGCTCACCCTGGAGCGCGGGCGAACCCTCGGGCTGGTCGGCGAATCCGGCTGCGGCAAGTCAACCACGGGGCGGCTGGTGCTGGGGCTGGAACGGCCCGATGCCGGCGGTGTGCGCTTCGAGGGCGCGCCGCTGCCGCCGCCCGGCACCGCCGACTGGCGGGCGCTCCGGGCGCGGATGCAGATGGTCTATCAGGACCCGCTCGGCGCGCTGGATCGACGCCTGACCATCGGCGCGCAGGTCGCCGAGCCGCTGGAGATCCATCGCCTCGGCACGAGTGACGACAAGGTGGCGGCGCTGCTGCGCGCGGTCGGGCTGCGGCCGGACCATGCGGCGCGCTACCCGCATGAGCTGTCCGGCGGCCAGCGGCAACGCGCCGTGCTGGCCCGGGCGCTGGCCACCGATCCCGCGCTGCTGGTCTGCGACGAGCCGATCAGCGCGCTCGACGTCTCCATCCAGGCGCAGGTGATGAACCTGCTGGCCGAGGTGCAGGCGGCGCGCGGCGTCTCGCTGCTCTTCATCAGCCACGACCTGCGCGCGGTGCGCCAGGTCAGCCACCGCGTGGCGGTGATGTATCTCGGCCGCATCGTCGAGGAGGGGGAGCCGGACGCGGTGCTGCACGACCCGGCCCACCCCTATGCCCAGGCGCTGGTCTCCGCCATCCCGCATCCCGGCCGGCGCGGGCGGCGCATCGTGCTGCAGGGCGACCCGCCCAATCCCGCCGCGCGTCCGACGGGCTGCGCCTTCCACCCGCGCTGCCCGGTGGCCAGCGCCCGCTGCGCCGCCGAGAGCCCCGCGCTGAAGCCCCGCCCCGGCGATGGCCGCCTGGTCGCCTGCCATGTGGCGCAGGGGGAGATCCCCGCCGGCCGGGGCCTTGCCACGCCCGCCATCCGGGAAGCCGCCTGAATGCTGCGTTTCCTCACCTTCCGCCTCGCCCGCGCGTTGCTGACGCTGGTGCTGGTGGTGACCTTCGCCTTCGTCGTGCTGCGGCTCTCGGGCGATCCGGCGCAGATCATCATGTCGCCCGATGCGCCGCCCGAGGCGGTGGCAGCCTTCCGCCGCGCCTGGGGTCTCGATGATCCACTCTGGATGCAGTATTTCCGCTACTTCACCGCCATCCTGCACGGCGATCTCGGCAACTCCATGCGCGACGGGCGCAGCGCCATCGCCCTGGTCGCCGAGCGCATCCCGGCCACCCTGGCGCTGACCCTGCCGGCCCTGGCCCTGAAGCTCGGCCTTGGCATCCCCGCCGGGATCTACGCCGCCCTGCACCGCAACTCCTTCGCCGACCGCGCGGTGATGCTGCTGGCCGTCGCCGGCTTCACCGTGCCCTCCTTCGTGCTGGGGCTGCTGCTGGTGCTGGTCTTCGCCGTGCAACTGGGCTGGCTGCCCTCGGGCGGGCAGGACACGTGGATGCACGCCATCCTGCCGGTGGTCACGCTGGGGCTCGGCGGCGCGGCGGTGCTGGCGCGCTTCACCCGCTCGGCCATGCTGGAGGTGCTGGGCCAGCCCTATATGCGCACGGCCCTGGCCAAGGGCGTGCCCTGGCACCGGGCGGTGCGCGGCCACGCGCTGCCCAATGCCGCCATTCCCACCGTCACCATCATCGGCTTCATGGTCGGCTCGCTGCTGGCGGGCGCGGTGGTGGTGGAGAGCGTCTTCTCCTGGCCTGGCGTCGGGCGGCTGCTGGTGGTGGCCGTCGCCAACCGCGACCTGGCCGTCGTGCAGTGCATCCTGCTGCTGGTCGCCGCCACCATGATCACCGCCAACCTGGTGGTGGACCTGCTCTATGGCGTGCTCGATCCGCGGCTGCGGCTCGGCGCGCGAGAGGCCGCGTGATGTCCGACACCACCGCCACCACCCCGCCGCCGGCCACCCTCGCCGCGCCGCTGGCCCGGAAGGGCGGGCGCCTGCCGCCGATGGTGCTCTTCGCGCTGTTCTGGATCGTGCTGATGCTCGGCACCGCCTTCCTGGCGGACTGGATCAGCCCCTTCTCCCATACCGCGCTCGACCTGCGCGCCCGCCTCGCGCCACCGGCCTTCATGGGCGGCTCCTGGCTGCACCCGCTGGGCAGCGACGAGCTGGGGCGGGACGTGCTGAGCCGGCTGATCGTCTCCATCCGCATGTCGCTGCTGATCGCCTTCGGGGCGGCCATCATCGGCGCCGTGCTGGGCGTCACACTGGGCTTCCTGGCGGCGCATTTCCGCGGGCTGGTCGAGCAGGCGGTGATGGCGCTGGTGGATTTCCAGGCCTCGATGCCCTTCCTGATCCTGGCGCTCTCAGTGCTGGCCTTCTTCGGCAACTCGCTGCCGCTCTTTATCTGCCTGCTCGGCCTGCATGGCTGGGAGCGCTATGCGCGCATCGCCCGTGGCCTGGCGATCAGCGCCGGCAGTCAGGGCTATGCCGCCGCCGTGCGCCAGCTCGGCGCCACGCCCTGGCGGATCTATGCCCGGCACGTGCTGCCCAACATCGCCTCCACCCTGATCGTCTCCATGACGCTGGCCTTCCCGGAGATCATCCTGCTGGAGAGCGGCCTCTCCTTCCTGGGCCTCGGCGTGCAGCCGCCGGACACCTCGCTCGGCAACATGGTGGGCTATGGGCGGGAATATCTGACGCGGGCGCCCTGGATCCTGCTCGCGCCCTCGCTGGTGATCGTGCTGACGACCCTCTCGGTCAGCCTGCTCGGCGACTGGCTGCGCGACCGGCTGGACCCCACGCTGCGCTGAGGCGGCGGGTCGCCCGGCCCGCCTCTCATCACATCATGAAACCGAGATCTGGCGTCGAGCGTAAAAGATCCATACCATATCTGGTGTGGCGCCGGCCGATTCGCCGGTCCGGTGCCGGCCCACCCAGCCTACCGGAGCCTTCATGGACGGATACAGTCACACTCTGCCTCGCCCTCGCGCGGAGGCCGACGCATCGCCGGGCGAAAGCTTCGGCGAGGCGCCGCTGCCGGCGCGGCCGCTGGATGCGGGCATGGGTCTGGCGGTGGGCCGGCGGACCGTCTTCCGGCCGGAAGACCGGGAGGATTTCGGTCGCGTGGCCGCTCGGGTGGCGGAGGGCAATATCGGGCTCCTCGCCGGCGGCGCCGGGCTGGCGACCGAGCGGGCGCGGCTGCGCAATGCCATCGCCACCGGGGCGCTGCTCACCTCGGGGCGCCACCTGCAGCATGGCGATGCCGGCCAGGCCGGGCGCAATCTGGAGGTCTTCACCAATTGCGCGACGGCGATCGCCTCCTTCGCCAAGTTCTACCTGCTGCTGAACGGTTCCGGCGTCGGCCGCGCCTATGACGATGCGCTGGCGATCGTGGACTGGGGCCGCGCGCCCACGCTGCGCCTGCATCTTTCCCCCGACCATCCCGACTACCCGAAGGACCGCGCCGCGCTGCGCCGCTTCGGGACGGAAATGGGCCTGCTGCCCTGGGGCAGCACCGAGGAGAGCTTCGACGCCTCGGCCGAGGCGGAGCTGCGCGCCTTCCTGGCCCGCGAGCTGGTGGCCGAGCTGGAGAATCTGCCTGCGAATGCCGTCCTCCACCGCGTGGCGGACAGCCGCGAGGGCTGGGCCAAGGCAGTCGAGCTCCTGGAGGCCATGGCTTTCCGCGGCGAGGCCGACCGGGTGCTGGTGCTGGACCTCTCCGAGATTCGCCCCGCCGGCAGCCCGATCCGTGGCATGCAGGGGCGGCCTTCCTCCGGCCCCATCTCGCTGCTGCGCGGGCTGCTCAACATCCGCCGCCACGTCATCGAGCCGGCCCGGGCACGCGATCCGCAGGACGAGGCGCTGCAGCCCTGGGAGCAGGCGCTGCTGGTGGATCATTACCTCTCGGTCGAGGTGCAGGTGGGCGGCGCCCGCCGTGCCGCGCGCATGGCCACCAAGTCCTGGCGCGACCCGGGCATCCGCCGCTTCATCCGCGCCAAGTCGGAGGGCGGGCTCTGGACGGCCAACCACTCCGTCATGGTGGACCGCACCTTCTGGGCGCTGGTGCGCGGCGAGGACAACGGCCCGCTCGCCCGGCACGCCCGCATGGTCTTCGAGGAGGTCACGGCCTGCGCCTATATCAATGGCGAGCCCGGCTTCATCAACGGTGACCTGCTGGAGGACCACCGCACCGGCAGCGCCTGGGACAAGCCCGTCCATGAGGATGGCCGCGACTTCCGCAGCGCCCGCTACCAGGTGGACGCCGCCGCCGGGCTGCTGGCCGAGGCCTCCCGCCGCGCCGCGCAGGCGCGCTTCCCGGTGACGACCAACCCCTGCGGCGAGATCACGCTGCACGTCACCGGCGGCTACTGCGTCATCGCCGATTTTGCGCCCTTGCTGGCCTGCCCCGCCGATTTCGACAGCTTCGCTCCCGGCGCGGCGCCCGAGGATGTCACCGATCTCTGGGATCGCCGGGTGGAGGATGCGGTGCGGCTCGGCGTGCGCTTCCTGATCCGCGCCAACCGGATGGATGCGCTCTACGGCGAGGAGGTCGCGCGCACCAACCGGATCGGCATCGGCCCGACCGGGCTGCATGAATGGGCCTGGATGCGCTTCGGCCTCGGCTTCCGCGACCTGCTGGACGAGACCCGTGCCGCGCCCTTCTGGGCGGCGCTGCGCCGCCTTTCCGCCGCCGCCAAGGACGAGGCCGACCGCTATGCCGACGAACTCGGCGTGGCGCGGCCGGTGACGGTGACCACGGTGAAGCCCGCCGGCACCACCAGCAAGCTCTTCGGCCTGACCGAGGGCGCGCACCTCCCGGCCCGCCGGCAGTATCTGCGCTGGGTGCAGTTCAAGGGCACGCGCGATCCCGGCACCGGCGAATGGCACCCGGGCTCCGACCCGTTGCTGGCCGATTACGCCGCGCGCGGCTATCCGCTGCGCGAGCTGCGCAGCTTTCCCGGCATGACCATCGTCGGCTTCCCCACGGTACCGCTGGTGCAGCGCCTGGGGATCGGCGAGCAACTGGTCACCGCGCCCGAGGCGACGCCGGAGGAGCAGTATCGCTGGCTGCGGCTGCTGGAGCGGCACTGGATCGGTGCCGAGCGGGGCAATCAGGTCAGCTACACGCTAAAGGTCTATACCGACCGGCACGACCTGGACGCCTTCCGCACCATCGTCGCCGCCCACCAGCCGGAGGTGCGCTGCTGCAGCGTGCTGCCGAGCCAGCCGGACGACAAGCTCGGCTACGAATACCTGCCGGAGGAGGAAGTCTCGCCCGGCCGCTTCGCCGCGCTGGTCGAAGGCATCACCGACGAGGCCAGCCGCGAGGCGGTGGATTGGGCGCATCTGCAATGCGCCAGCGGGGTCTGCCCGATCTGAAAAAAGTCTGGGGGAAGGAATTCCCCCAGACCCCCATCTTTTTTCTGTCAGTTTTTGTCGCGCCAGCGATGCCCGCTTGCGCCGGGGCCAAACAGCCCCGGCGACTGTGGCCGAAGGGATAGCCGCTGCCACAAGCGCCACCAGAAGCTGACAAAAGGAAGATGGGGGGTCGGGGGAATTCTTTCCCCCGACCTTTTTACCCTGTTGTTTCCAGAAACACCGGCCGGGCTGAAGGCTCCGCCCGCAGCCCGACCTCTTCCAGAGAGGCCATCAGCCTGTCGGCCGGAAGGCGCAGGTAGCGCTCCAGCAACTGCACGTAGAGGCCGGTGAAGATGGGCCCGTGCCCGTCGGAGGCCCCGTCATGCGTGCTGCTGAGCGCATGGGCCAGCTCGTGCAACAGCACCCAGGGCGGGAACTCGGCCGGCAGGCGCAGGCGCAGGCGATTGGCGTCCGCCATGCGGCGGGTGGCCTGGGCGGGGAGGGGCTCGACCCGGGGGGGATAGCGCAGTCCCAGTTCCGCCCAGATGGCATCCACCATGCCCTGGGCCGCGGTGAAGGGGAGGGGGGCGCCGCCATGCGGGGCCACCACCCGGTCCTCCCAGGCATAGAGCCGCTGGCGCTGGCTGTCGCGGGCGCGTCTCACTCGATCAGGCCAGGGGAGCGGCCGTGGACGGGGCGGTTCAGGTTGACCCGGTCCCCGGCGGCATAGCCCAGGCGATAGGAGCCATTCGCCTGGATGGCCTGACGCCGGCTGGACACCAGGCGGATGGCGCTCTCCCGGAAGGCCTGCTCTACCACCTGCTGCTTGGCGACGACGAGCGCCGTGCCGGTGCCCGGCCGCGCCGCCATCCCGGCCTGCCGCTCGCGGGTCATGGTTTCCAGGCGCTCGGCAATGCGGCCGGCCATGCCCTGCTGGAAACTGGTCGAGCCGCGGCGCAGGGCGAGCCCGCGCAGCGCCGGGTGGCCGGCGCGGAAAGTGTCCAACTCGGCCCGGATGCTGCGCTCCACCACGGAGAAGAGGTAGGAGGCGAGGCCCGCATCCGGTTCGAGGCCGAAGAAGACATAGCGCGCCCCCGCCGGATCGCGCGCCAGCCAGACCTTGCAGTCGCAGAAGCGGGCGATGGCGGGGACGCAGGCATCCACAGGGCGCCGGCGCTGCCCGGCCAGGGGGACTTCCAGTTGGACGCAGCGCGCCTCCCGCAGCTCCACCTCGTCCATGCTGAGGGCGTAGCGCTCCAGCAGCCGCCCCACCATCTCGGCCGCGGCGAGCGCCTCGGCCTCGGTGCAGCCATTGGAGACGGTCTTCTCGGTCAGGGCGCGGATCCGCGCCTTGACCCTGGCCAGTTCGGTCGCCTGATTCATCATGTCGGGTCTTCCACGGGCCCGTGCATAGCATGGGCGAGGCGCTGCGGAAGCCGGGGCGACCCATCGGCAAGGCGCGAAGGGGCAGGATCCTGCCGCTCACGCTTGCGTTGACGTGGAGGCTGCCCCTTGAAGATTTCATCCCTGTGACAGGCGGCGCAGGTATAGACGGGTATTACCGATCGCCACCCCGGAGCCGGACGAGACATGTCGAGCAGCCTCGCGCTCAAGCTGGATGATGAGACGCGCCGGCGGCTGCAGGCACTCGGGCAGGTCCGCGATCGTACGCCGCACTGGCTGATGAAGAAGGCGGTGCTGGAGTTCCTGGAGCGCGAGGAAGGCTACGAGCAGCAGCGGCGCGAGGATCTGGCGCGCTGGGAACGTTACCGGCTGAGCGAGGCGGCCTTGCCGCAGGAAACGGTCGAGGAATGGCTCGACAGCTTCGGCATGGAAGGCGCGCGCCCCGTCCCGGGGCGCTGAGGCGGACGCACCTATGGGAATCCTGGTATGGCTGCCCGAGGCGGTGGCCGATCTCGACCGCACGCTCAATGCCCTGCGCGCCCGCAGCCCGGCCGCTGCGCTGCGCCTCGCGCAGGCGGTGGCGCGCGCGGCGCGGCGCCTCGCTGAGGATACCGGGCTGGGCCGCCCGCTGGCCGATGGCACCGGGCGGCGCGAGCTGATGGTGCCCCTGGCGGGCACCGGCCTGCCGCTGCGCTACGGCCTGGATGCGGGGAAGGTGGTCATGATCGGCATCGGCCCCGAGCGGGAAGACCGTGGGCGGGAGGAACGTGGATGACGGTGCGGCTGCGCTTCTTTCCGTCCGGCCCCTCGCGGCGGGGCGTCTCCGGCCATGTGGAGCTGCGATATGGCCTCTCGCCGTGAGGCGGTACTTCTCCGCCCCTGGAAAAGGGGCCAGGGGGTGTTTGGAGTGGCCTGCTCTCCCTAAATAACTGCGGCGGCCATCTGGTGGTGGCGCCAATCCCCTAGCCTGTCCCTCGTCCGCCCCGCGCCTGCCTGCGTGGCGCGGAATTCTGTGTCGGCAGCGGGCGAGGGCAGTGATCCGGGACCTGTGCGGTCCCCCAGAACGAAGTACAGGTGAATCGATGGACGGGATGTTTACCTACGGCGCTACGGATCAGGGCGAGTCGGAGAGCGCAACGCTCAAGGCGCGCGCGACCTTCGGCGACATCCTGACCCAGGACGGCCAGGAGGGCGGCGACCGGCTCGACCCGGGTGGGAACCCCGACCAGACCTGGCGCGCGCAGTTCCCGGAGGGCTTCGGTGCCCTGGAGGAGGATGACGCCCGCCCCGCCGCCGGAGAGGACGAGGCGGAGGAGGGCGAGCGCGCCGAGGCCTCCGACGAGGAGCGCGAGGAGTCCGAGGACGAGGCGGGTGAGGGCGGCAACGTCAACGGCGCCAGCCTGGTCCGCTCGGATGATCCCGTCCGGATGTTCCTGCGCGAGATGAGCGGCACGGAACTGCTCTCGCGCGAGCAGGAGATCGCGCTGGCCCAGCGTATCGAGGCCGGGCGCGACGCGATGCTGGCCGGGCTTTGCGAGAGCCCGATGAGCTTCGCCCATCTCGCCGCGTGGAAGGCCGCGCTGGAGCAGGGCCAGATGCCCCTGCGCGATGTGGTCGAGCTGGAGGCGATGGCCGCCGACGCGAGCTCCGAGCCGGAGGAGAGCGAGGAGAGCGAGGCCGCTCCGCATGCGACGCTCGACGAGAAGATGAAGCCGGAGGTGCTGGCCGCCTTCACCGCCGCGCTCGAGGCACATGGTCGGCTGCGCGCGCTGCCGCCCGGCAGTGAGGAAGCCTTGGCGCGGCGGGAGGAGATGGTCGGGCTTTTCGGCGCGCTGCGTTTGCGCCCGGCGCGGCTCGATCTGCTCGTCGCCCAGGTGCGGGACACCAACCGCCGCCTGCTGGCGCTCGACGGCCAAGTGCTGCGCCTGGCCACGGCCGCGCGGATGGAGCGTGAGGACGTGCTGCGCCTGTGGGACGGCAGCGAGGAAGGCGCCGATGCGCTGCTGATCGCGGCGCAGAAGGTGCGTACCTCCTCCGCTCGGCGCGAGGCGGCGCTGCGCGAACTCGCCGAGAAGCTGCCCGGCATCCGCGCCGCGATCGCCCGGCTGGAGGGGGAGAGCGGACTCTCCGCGCCGCAGCTGCGCCGCGTTTGCGCCGAGGTGGGGCGGGGCGAGCGCGACATGCGCAAGGCAAAGGAGGAGCTGACCCGCGCCAATCTGCGGCTGGTCGTGCACATCGCCAAGCGCTACCGCAACCGTGGCCTGATGTTCGGCGACCTCATTCAGGAGGGCAACATCGGCCTGATGCGCGCGGTGGACAAGTTCGACTGGCGCCGCGGCTTCAAGTTCGCCACCTACGCCACCTGGTGGGTGCGGCAGGCGATCACCCGCTCGCTGGCCGATCAGGCGCGCACCATCCGCGTCCCCGTGCACATGACGGAGACGGTGGGCAAGGTGGCGCGCATGAGCCGCCGCTTCGCGCAGAAGGCCGGCCGCGAGCCGACGCCGGACGAGCTGGCGGCGGAGCTGGGCATGTCGGTGGACAAGGTGCGCGCGGTGCAGCGCCTGGCGCGCGAGCCGGTCAGCCTGGAGAACCCGGTCGGCGACGATGATGATGGCCGCCTGGGCGACTTCATCGAGGACGAGAACGCGGTGATGCCCTTCGACGCCGCGGCGCGCTCCTCGATGCGCGAGGCGACCATGCGCATCCTCTCCGATCTGACGCCGCGCGAGGAGCGGATCCTGCGCATGCGCTTCGGCATCGGCGGCGAGAACGACCACACGCTGGAGGAGGTCGGCAAGACCTTCAACGTGACCCGCGAGCGCATCCGCCAGATCGAGGCGAAGGCGCTGAAGAAGCTGCAGAGCTCGAAGCGGGGCCGGTCGCTGCGCAGCTTCCTGGCCTGAGGGAAAAAGTTCGGGGGAAGGAATTCCACCCGAACCCCCCATCTTCTTTTTGTCAGTTTCGCGCCGTGCTTTCCGCCGGTCGCCGGCGCCGGAAACTCGAAGAAAAAAGAAGGGGGTCCGGGGGAATTCATTCCCCCGGCCTTTTACTGGATTTCGGTTTCCACCACTCCCACGCCCTGGAATTCCGCCCGCACCTTGGTGCCGGCTGACACCAGGATATTTCCCGTGCAGCTCCCCGTGGTGATGACCATTCCCGCCTTCAGCCCGCCGTAGCGGCGCGCGCCGGTATTGGCGAGCCATTGCACCAGCCGGATCGGCTCGCCGGCGGAATTGCCGCCGACATGCTCCACCGCCACCGTGCCGTTGAAGCTCAGCCGCACCGGCACGCCCGGCGGGGCGATGCGCTGCCAATAGGCGAGCGCCGGCCCGACCACCAGCGCGCCATGGCTGGTCTGGTCGGCGGAGTGGCTGAGCGGGTCGAGGCCGAGTCGGACGAAGCGCGTGTCCACGATCTCGATGGTGGGGTGCATGGTGGCGATGGCCGCCATCACCTCCTCGCGCGAATAGGGGGCATCACGCGGCGGCAGGTCGGCGCCCAGGCGATAGCCGATCTCGGCCTCGATGCCGGTGATGTTGAACTCGGCGGCGCGGAAGGGCGTGGCGTCGAAGCGCAGATTCTGCGCGTGCAGCGGCGCGCAGCCGGGTTCCGCCGTGGGGCTGGCGGCGCCGACCTTCCAGCCGGCGATGGGCCCCAGCTCCGCCGCCACCAGCGCCTGGATGGCATAGACATCCTCCATGTCGGCCGGGCGGGCGCCCTCGGGCAGGGCTTCGAGCCATCTGCGGCTGCGGCGGGCCTCGAGCAGGGCGGCGGCGGCTGCGGCGGCGTCGATGGCCATGGGGCGGGTCCTCTTGGAAGCTCCGCGCCATCCTGGCCGCGCCGGGCGCCGCCGTCGAGGGGTGGGCGAGTGGCTGGCGGCCCTGGCGGGGCGATGATACCAAGGCGTCGCCCAGGATGCCGTGCCAGTGACCGTCGCCTCCGCCTCCACTGACTCCTATGTGCTGCTGCGGCTCGGCAGCCGCCGTTGCGCCCTGCCCTGCGGGGTGGTGCGGGAGGTGCTGCCGCTGCCCCGCCTGTATCGCCCGCCTGGCCTGCCGCGCCCGCTGGCCGGCTTCATGAATCTGGGCGGCGCGGCGGTGCCGGTGCTGGACCTGATGCGGCTGTTCGGGCTGGCGGCGGAGGGCGCCGAGGGCGAGGCGGCGCTCTACCGGCATGTGGTGCTGACCGCCGGGGCGGGGGGAGGCGGGCCGCTGGGCCTGTTGGTGGACCGCGTGCTGGACCTGCAGCGCATCCCGCCGGAGCGGCTGCGGCCGGTCACCGAAGGGGCCACGCTCAATGGCTGCGCCGTGGCCGAGATCGAGACGCCAGACGGCTTCATCCATCTGCTGGCGGCGGAGCGCATCCTGCTGGTACAGGAACAGGCGGCGCTGACCGGCCTGCGCGAGGCGGCGCAGGCCCGGCTGGCCGAATGGGCCGGCACCGGGTGATGCTCGCCCCCCGCGGCGCGTTCACCCCGGCCTTCATCCCGGACGCGGATTTCCTGCGCCTGAAGTCCCTGGTGATCGCCCGCACCGGGCACTTCTACTACCAGGACAAGGACGCCCTGCTCTGGGAGCGGCTGCGGCGCCGCCTGCGCGAGACCGGTCTGCCCGGCACGGCCGCCTATCTGGAGCGGCTGAAGGATCCGGTGGCGGGCGAGGCGGAATGGGCGGCGCTGGTGGCGGAGATCACCATCGGCGAGACCTTCTTCTTCCGCTACGCCGAGCAGTTCGCCGCGCTGGAACGCACCATCCTGCCGGGGATCATCGCCCGCAACCGGAAAGAGCGGCGGCTGCGGGTCTGGAGCGCCGGCTGCGCCAGCGGCGCCGAGCCCTATTCCGTCGCCATCCTGGTGCGTCGCCTGCTGGGGGAGGCCCTGCCGCAGTGGCGGGTCAGCCTGCTCGGCACCGACCTCAATGAGGCGGTGCTGCGGACGGCACGGCGCGGCCTCTACAGCCGCTGGGCGCTGCGCAGTCTCTCGGCCGAGGAGCTGGAGCGCGACTTCACGCCGGATGCCGGCGGTCGTCACTGGGCGCTGCGGCCGCAGCACCGGTCGCTGGTGCGCTTCGAACAGCACAACCTGCTGAGCCTGCTGGACGGCACCTCGCCCCTGCAGATCAACGAGTTCGACCTGATCCTGTGCCGCAACGTGCTGATCTATTTCCACCCCGAGGTGGTGGAGCGGCTGGTGCGCGCCCTGGCGGAACGGCTGAACCCCGGTGGCTGGTTGCTGCTTGGCCATGCCGAGCCGAACCCGGCCTTTGCGCGCTTCCTCGACGTGGTGAACCTGCCCGGCACCGTCGCCTACCGCCGGAGCGGGGCACCCCTGCCGGCACCACCGCCCGCCGCGCCGGCGTTTACCGCGCCCATGGCCGAGCCAGGGGCCTGGGCGCCGCTTCCGCCGCCTTCCTCTCCGCCAGCTCGGCCGCCGGCGGCGCCGGTGCCCCGGTCAGCCATCCCCCCGCCGGAGGGCGCGGCGCCGGGCGGCGCGGCCGGCGCGGATGCATTGCTGGAGGAAGCCCGCGCCCTGGCCAATCGCGGCGACCTCGTGGCGGCCCAGGCCGCTTGCCGGGACGGGCTGGCGGCGGAGCCGGCACATCCGGCGCTGCATTATTACGACGGGCTGGTGGCCCGCGCCCTGGGCCAGCCGGAGGCGGCGGAACGGGCCTTCCGCCGCGCGCTCTATCTGAGGCGGGACTTTGTCATGGCCCATTATCAGCTTGGCCTGTTGTTGCTAGACGAAGGCCACCGCACCGCCGGGTGCCGGGCCCTGACGGTGGCGACGCGCATCGCCATGGGCCTGCCGGGCGACGCCGCGCTGGAGGAAGGAGACGGGATGACGGCGCAGGACCTGCGCATCGCCGCGCGGCTTCAACTCGAGGCTCCCGGCCCGGCCAAGGCCCGCTGATGCCGAATCGCGCCGCCACAGTCCCGCCACCGCGGGCCGAACGCATCCTGGAACAACGCACGCGCCTGCTGGCGGCGCGCGGTGCCGAAGCCGAGCCGGCCGAGGCCCGGACCATGGTGCTGGCCTGCCAGCTCGGCGAGGAATTCTACGGTCTGCCGCTCGATGCCGTCGCGCAGGTTCTGCCGTTGCCGGCCTGGGCGCCACTGCCCGGTGCGCCGCCGGCGGTGCTCGGCCTGTTCGGGCGCGCCGGGCAGGTCTTCTGCCTGCTCGACCTGGCGCTGGCGCTCGGTCGCGCCGCGCCGGGCGGAGGCGGGCATGTGCTGCTGCTGCGCGCCGGCGGGCCGCGCCGCTTTGCGCTGCGGGTGGGACGCGTCGCGGGCGCCGTCGCCGTCACCCCGCTCGACGCGGCGGAGCAGCCGGCCACCGAGCGCGCCGTGTCCAGCCACGCCCTGACCCCGCCCGAGCTGACCGGCGGGCGCCGCGCCCTGCTCGGACTGCTGGACCCCGAGCGGCTGTTGCAACCCTTCATGGCCCCCGCCGTGCCTTCCGGAGCGTGACGAATTGAGCATCGCCAACCGAATCCTCGCCGGCTTCATGGCCATCACGCTGCTGCTGGTCGGCCTCGGCCTCTACAGCCTGAACCAGATCAACGTCGTCACCCTGGCCACCGAGACCATCGTCACGCGTGACCTAGCCATGCTGCGGCAGCTGGCGCAGCTGCGCGGCCTCGAGAGCGGCATGCAGGACCTGCGCAGCCGCAACCTGACCCGCTTCCTGCAGCGTGGCCTGGGGAGCACGGTGCCCTCCGACGACCTGTTGCAGTCCTGGTCGCGCTCGGCGGCGGAGGGCGAGGCGCTCCTGCAGCAGATGCAGGCCACCGCCAGCCGCAATGCCGCGCAGGCGCTCTCCGGCGACCGAGCAGACGGCTGGCAGCAGGTCAGCCGTCTGCTCAGTCAGGCAACCACCACCCTGCGGCAGATCCGCGATCAGTCGCAGGCGCAGTTCCAGGCCATTCGCACCAATGACCTCGCCGCGGCGGAGGCGGCCGCGGAGGCCACCGCCGCCAGCCGCGCCGAATTCGACCGGCTGGGCAACAGCCTCGACGAGGCGCTGAACGCCCTGATCGCCAGTGGTCAGGCGCGCGGCCAGGAGATCTACCAGGAGAGCCGCCTCTCGGTGATCCTGGTGCTGATCGGCGCGGTGGTTCTGGGCATCGCCATCACGCTGCTGATCCGCCGCTCGATCACCCAGCCGCTGGCCGCCTTCATGGACTTCGTCGAGCGCATCGGGCGCGGCGACCTGTCCGGCGAGGCGGCGGTGTCCGGGCCGGACGAGCTGGGCCGGCTCGGCACGACACTGAACGCCATGGTCGAGGGGCTGCGCCAGCTGGCCCGGCAAAGCCGCGAGGCGACCGAGAACCTGAACGCCGCCGCCGCCGAGATCCGCGCCAGCACGCAGGAGCAGGCCGCCAGCGTCGAGGAGCAGCTCGCCGCCGTGCAGGAGACCGCCGCGACGGTGGACGAGATCACCCATTCCGGCGTGCAGATCGGCAAGCGCGCGCAGGAGGTGATCGCCTCCGCCCAGGCCACCGCGCAGACTTCCACCGCCGGGCTGAAGGCGGTGGACGGGACGGTGCGCGCGATGGACGCCATCCGCGAGCAGGCCGAGGCGGTGGCCAGCAACATCGTCGCGCTCTCGGAGAAGACCCAGGCGATCGGCGAGATCATCGCCACCGTCAATGATATCTCCGAGCGCAGCCATCTGCTGGCGCTGAACGCCGCGATCGAGGCCGCCGCCGCCGGCGAACAGGGCCGCAGCTTCGCCGTCGTCGCCGCCGAGATGAAGACCCTGGCCGACCAGGCCAAGGAGGCCACCGGGCAGGTGCGCTCGATTCTCGGCGACATCCAGCGCGGCATCAATTCCTCCGTGATGCTGACCGAGGAGGCGGTGAAGCGCGTGACGGCGGGGCGGCAGCGCACCGACACCACCCACACCACCATCACCGAGATTACCGGGCGCATCCAGGAGAGCGTGCAGACCTTCCAGCAGATCGTCGCCAGCACCAACCAGCAGCAGCTCGGCATCGAGCAGGTGATGAGCGCGTTGCAGAACATCCGCCAGGCCAGCCAGCAGACGGCGGCCGGCACGCGGCAGCTCGACACCGCGGCGGCGAATCTCTCGCAGCTCTCGCAGCGGCTGGTCACGCTGGCCGACCGCTACCGCTTCTGAGACGCCGCATGCGCCGCTCCCCTGTCTTCGTCACGCCGGAGCCGGGCCGGTGAGCGGCGACCTGCGCCAGGAACTGCTCGCCGCCTTCGGCATCGAGCATCAGGACCACCTGCAGGCCATCCGCGCCGCGCTGGCGGCGGTGGAGCAGGGCCAGCCCTTCGACCTGCGGGACGTGTTTCGCCGCGCGCACAGCCTGAAGGGCGCGGCGCGGGCGGTGGACCTGCCGGTGGTGGAGGAGATGGCGCACCGGCTGGAGACGGTGTTCAGCCGCGTCGGCGACGGCAGCCTGCCACTGGGACCGGAAACCCGCGCCGCCGTGCAACTCGGGCTGGATGGCATCGAGGGCTATGTGGCGGCGCTGCGGGGCGATGCGCTGGCCGAGCCGCCGGCCGCCGCGCAGCAGGCGCTCGATCGCCTGCTCGGCCATGCCGCGCCGCCCTCTCCGGCCACGGCGAAGGGCACGCCTGCGGCACCGCCTCCGGCCGAGCCGCCGGTGGCCGCGTCCGCCGCCGCCGAGCCGGTCGGCGGGGCGGTGGAATACCTGCGGGTGAATGCCGGGCAGGTGGAGGGCCTGGGCGGGGCGGTGCAGGCCCTGGCCGACGCGCTGGCCGGCCAGGCAGCCCTGGGCGCCGGGCTGCGCGCGCTGGAGGCGGAGGTGCGCGCCTTGCGGCGGGACTGGGAGACGCGCCCCCGGGAAGGCCGCGCGGGAACCGCCGCCCGCAACTTCGACCGGGCTCTGGGGCAGCTGTTCCGCCACGTCACCCGGCTCGCGCGGGAGCAGCGCGGCGCCGCCTGGAGCGTGGACACGGCGTTCGCCGCCCTGCGGCAGCAGGTGGAGCGCATCACCCTGGTCCCGGCCGAGGCCGTCCTCGGCTCGCTCGGCCGGATGGCGCGCGATCTGGTGCGCGAAAGCGGACAGGAGGTCGCGGTGCGGCTGGAGGGGCTGGATCTGCAGGCCGACCGCCGCGTGCTGCAGGCGCTGAAGGATCCCGCCACCCACCTGCTGCGCAATGCCGTCAGCCACGGGGTGGAAAGCCCCGCCGAGCGCACCGCCAAGGGCAAGCCGGCCGAGGCCGAGATCGGCCTCCGTCTCACCACGCGGGGCGGCCTCCTGGTGCTGACGGTCTTCGACGATGGCCGCGGCCCGGATCTCGCGCGGATCGAGGCGGTGGCGGTGCAGCGCGGGCTGCTGCCGCCGCGTAGCACCGACCAGCCTCCCCCGCCGCCCGACCGGGTGCTGTCCCTGGTCTTCGAGCCGGGCTTCTCCACCAGTGCGGCGGTGGACCGGCTTTCCGGGCGCGGCATTGGCCTCTCGGTGGTGGCCGAGACGGCCCGCCGGCTGCGCGGCCATGCCGCGCTGCGCCCGCGCCGCCCCTGGGGCGCCGAGGTGGAGGTCGCCGTGCCGATGACGGCCGCCCGCGAGCCGGTGCTGCTCTTCGGCGTGGGCGGCCAGATCTATGGCCTGCCGAGCCGCGGCGTGGAGCGACTGATGCGCCTGCGCATCACCGAGGTTGAAACCGTCGAGGGCCAGCCGGTCGTGCGCATCGAAGCCGGCGGTCGCGACGTTATCGCGCCGATGATCGCCTTGCCCACCCTTCTCGGCCAGCCTGCCGGACCGCTCCCGGTCGAGGCCGGGCACGTCATCGCCGTGCTGTTGCGCAGCGGTGAGCGGCGCTGCGCCCTGACGGTGGAGGCGCTGCACGACGTGCGCACCGTGATGGTGGAGGCGGTGGAGGCGCCCGGCCTGGAGGCGGGGCTGGTGGTTGGCGCCGTGCCGATGGGAGCGGGCTCGGCCCCGGCCCTGGTGCTGAGCCCGGAAGGGTTGGTCGGCCGCTGGCTGCGCGACGAGGGCCGGCTCGCTGCCGCCGGGCTCGGCCTGTTGCCGGCGCAGGAGGCGGGCGACACGGCCACCATCCTGGTGGTGGACGATTCGATCACCACCCGCACGCTGGAGAAGAGCATCCTGGAGGCGCAGGGCTTCCGCGTGCTGCTCAGCGTGGACGGGCTCGACGCGCTGAACCGCCTGCGCGGCGGCGAGGTGCCGGTGGACCTGATCATCGCCGATGTCGAGATGCCGCGCATGGACGGCTTCAGCCTGCTGCAGGCGCTGAAGAACGACCCGCGCCTGGCGCCGATCCCCGTCATCCTGATGACCTCGCGCGCCAGTTCCGAGGACATGCGGCGCGGCCTCGAGCTGGGGGCTGGCGCCTATATCACCAAGCAGAAATTCGACCAGCGCGAGTTGCTGGCAACTATTGGCCAGATGCTGTGAAGCTCTCGACTGACCCGGTCCGCGTCATGATCGTTGAGGATTCGCTGGTGGTGCGGCGACTGCTCGCGCATATCGTCTCCCGCGATTCGCGGCTCACCCTGGTGGCCGCCGTGGCCTCGGCCGAGGAGGCACTGCGCGAGCTGCCGCGCGTCCGCCCCAACGTCATCTCCATGGATATCCGCCTGCCCGGCATGGACGGGCTGGAGGCCACGCGGCGCATCATGGCCGAGCAGCCGACGCCGATCGTCGTCATCGCCGACAGCGTCGAGGATACCTCGCTGCACATCTCGATGAACGCGCTGCGGGCCGGCGCGCTCTCGGTGGTGGAGAAGCCGGTCGGCATGGAGACCGGCGGGTACGAGCGGATCGCCGAGACCATCTGCACCCAGCTCTACATCATGAGCCAGGTGCCGGTGATCCGCCGCCGCAACATGGGCGCGGCGCGGCCGGCGCGGCCGGTGCGCCTCGAGCCGGTGGCGGCCGCGCAGCGGCCCACGCTGCTGGCCATCGCCGCCTCGACCGGGGGTCCGCCGGCGCTGGCCCAGGTGCTGGGCGCCCTGCCGGCTGACTTCCCGCTGCCGGTGCTGCTGGTGCAGCATATGGGGGGTGCCTTCATGGAGGGCTTCGCCGCCTGGCTCGACGGGCTGGTGCCGCTCGCCGTCGGCGTCGCGCAGGATGGGGAGACGCCGCGCCCGGGCCGGGTCTATGTGGCACCGGGCGACCGCCACCTGCTGCTGGCCCCGAGGGGCGTGCTGCGGGTCAGCGGCGAGCGACCGCTGGCCAGCCAGCGCCCTTCCGCCACGCTGCTGTTCCGCTCGGTGGCCGAGGCGCTGGGGCCGCAGGGCCTGGGCGTGCTGCTGACCGGCATGGGCGAGGATGGGGCGGTCGGCCTGACGGAGCTGCGGCAGGCCGGGGGGCTGACCATCACCGAGCATGAGAGCACCGCGGTGGTCTATGGCATGCCAGCCGCGGCCGTGCGCATGGGCGGCTCCAGCCTCAGCCTGCCGCTGCCGCTGATCGGGCCGCGCCTCCTGCAGCTCGTGGGTCGCCCGGCATGAGCGGGTCGCCCGTCCTGCTGGTGGAGGATTCCGAGACCCAGGCGCTGCAGATGCAGCGCTTCCTGGAGCGGCATGGCTTCGCCGCGGTGCGCACCGCCACGGCAGAACTGGCGCTGGAGGCGCTGAACGAGACGGTCCCGGCCCTGGTGATCGCCGATTACCACCTGCCAGGCATGAACGGGGACGAGCTGGTGCGGCAGATCCGCCTCAACAGCCGCACCCGCGCCATCCCCGTGCTGATGCTGACCGAGGCGCAGGAAGGCGACCTGGAGCGGCAGGGGCTGGAAAGCGGCGCGGATGCCTATGTGCCGAAATCGGCTGGCCACGAGCTGCTGCTGCTGCGCATCCGGGCGCTGCTGCGCAGCCGGGCCGCCGCCGCCCCGGCCGAGCAGGCGCCGGGCATGCTCGCCTTCCGCCGCGCGCGGGTGCTGGTGGTGGATGACAGCCTCACCTATCGCACCTACCTCGCCGGCCTGCTGGGCCGCGACGGCTACAAGGTGGAGATGGCGGGGAGCGCGGAGGCGGCGCTGGAGGCGGCGGCGGCAGCGCCGCTCTCCTGGGACTGCATCGTACTGAACGCCTTCAGCGCCGGCTATGACGGCGCCGCGCTCTGCGCCCAGCTGAACGCGCTGCGCGGCGCGGCGGCCAGCCCTGGCACCGAAACGGCAAGTTTCCAGATCGTCGCGCTCGGCACCGACAGCCTGGTCGGCCGCGAGATCCTGGCCAGCGTCTTCGAGGCTGGCGCCGACGACCTGATTCCCGCCACGGCGGAGCCGAAGGTGCTGAGCGTGCGAATCCGCGCCGCGCTGCGCCGCAAGCTGCTGCAGGACGAGGACCGCCGGGTCGCCGCCGAGCTGCGCGAGCGCGAGCTCTCCGTGCAGCGCGCCCAGGCCGAGGCCGCCGCGGCGCAGGCCAAGGCGGCGCTCGCCGAGGCGCTGGCGCGCGCGAACGCGGAATTGGAGGAGACCAACCACCAGCTGCGCGAGGCGCAGACCAAGCTGGTGCAGGCCGCCAAGATGGCCTCGCTCGGCGAGCTGGTGGCGGGCATCGCGCATGAGATCAACAATCCGCTCGCCTTCATCCTGGCGCACCAGGGCACGGTGGAGCGGCTGCTCGGGCAGGTGCAGGGCATGCTCGGGGAGCATGAGGCGGCGCGGCCGCTGGTGGCGAAGTGCCGCGACCGCTCGGGCTCGATGGCGCTCGGCCTGCAACGCATCCAGGACCTTGTGCTGAAGCTGCGCAAGTTCTCGCGGCAGGACGATGCCTTCCAGCGCGTCAACGTGCCGGACGCGCTCGACACGGTGCTGGCGCTGCTGGCCCACAAGCTCGGTGACCGCATCACGGTGGAGCGGCATTACCGGGCGGTGCCGGAGCTGCGCTGCTCCCCCGCACTGCTCAATCAGGTGGTGATGAACATCGTCAGCAACGCAGCAGATGCCATTCCCGACCAGGGCACCATCACCATCGAGACCGACAGCGATGCCTCCGGCTACCGGATCACCATCAGCGATACCGGGCCGGGCGTGCCGCCGGGCTTGCGCGACCGCATTTTTGAGCCTTTCTTCACCACCAAGCCGGTCGGCTCCGGCACTGGGTTGGGGCTGGCCATCGCCTATAACGTCATCAAGGCGCATGACGGCACGATCTCGGTTGGCAGCGGGGCCGCGGGCGGCGCCTCCTTCATGATCAGTGTGCCGGTGGATGCGAAACGCTGAACGACATGGACAGACAGCCCGACCCCGCACCGGCGACCTTGCTGCTGGTCGATGACGAGCCGGAGATCCTGGTCGCCCTGGACGACCTCTTCGAGGCGGAGTTCCGTATTCTCACCGCCACCTCCGGGGCCGCTGCCTTGGAGTTGCTGGCGCACGAGCCGCAGGTGGACGTGATCGTCTCCGACCAGCGCATGCCGGGCATGACAGGCGATGCCTTCCTTGCCCGTGCGCGCGAGGTCTGCGACGCGGAGGCGCTGCTGCTCAGCGGTTATGCCGACCTGGAGGCGGTGATCAACGCCGTCAACAACGGCCGCATCGCCGGCTATGCGCCGAAGCCCTGGGAGCCGGCGGCGCTGCTCAGCATGGTGCGCAATGCCGCCGCCCGCCGCCGCCTGAGCCGTGCGCTCGACACCGAGCGCGCCCTGTTGCGCGGCCTGCTCGATTCCTCAACCGATGCCTTGAGCTTCAAGGACGCGACCGGCCGTTTCGTGCGGCTGAATGCGGCGAAGGCAGCGGCGCTCGGACGCAGCGTGGAGGAATGCCTCGGCCGCGGTGAGGCGGACCTGTTGCCGCCCGCGGCGCGTGCGCCGATGCTGGAGGCCGACCGCGCGGTGATTGCCAGTGCCCGGCCGGCCGAGCTCACGGAACAGCGGCATTCTGATGCGGCGCCGCCGCGCTGGGTGCGGATCCACCGCATCCCGATCTGCGATGCCGGCGGGCGCGTCACCCATCTTGCCACCATCGAGCATGACATCACTGAGCAGCGCGCGCTGGAGGAGCGCCTGCACCAGGCGGAGAAGATGCAGGCGCTCGGCACCATGGCCGGCGGCGTCGCACATGACTTCAACAACCTGCTGACCGCCATTCTCGGCAGCCTCGACCTGTTGGCCCACACCACGCTGGGCGACCCGCGGCAGCAGAAGCTGGTGCGCAACGCCATCACCGCGGCGGAGCGCGGCTCCACCCTGACGCAGCGTCTCCTCAGCTTCAGCCGCAAGCGCGAACTGCAGTTGCGCGCCAGCGACATCAACCAGCTCGTGCGCGAGATGGACGACCTGCTGCTGCGCAGCCTGGGGCCGGGCATCGAGCTGCGGCACCGGCTCGACGCGCAGCTCTGGCCGGCGATGGTGGACCCGGAGCAGCTCGGCCTCGCCCTGCTCAACCTCTGCATCAACAGCCGCGACGCCATGCCGGAGGGCGGCACCATCACCCTCACCACCCGCAATGTCGTGGTGGGCGAGGAGGCGATGGCCGACCTCGCCGCCGGCGACTATGTCGCGGTGGCGGTGGCCGATACCGGCAGCGGCATGCCGCCGGCCGTGCTGGCGCAGGCCTTCGAGCCATTCTTCACCACCAAGGAGGTGGGGCGCGGCACCGGCCTTGGCCTGTCCATGGTCTATGGGCTGACGCGGCAATCCGGCGGCACCACCACCCTCGCCAGCGTCATGGGCGAGGGCACCACGGTCGAGCTGTTCCTGCCGCGCGCCAGCGCCCACGCGCAGGCGGAAAGCGGGGCGGAACAGAGCGGCGCGCCGCCACCCTCGACAGCGGCGGCGCGGGTGCTGGTGGTGGACGACGATCCGGGCGTGCGCGGCGTCACTGCCACTTTCCTGGCCAATCTCGGCCACCGCCCGCTGGAGGTGGAGGATGGCGAGGCGGCGCTGCGGGTGCTGGAGCAGGCCGACGACATCCATGCGATGGTGACGGACCTGATGATGCCGCGCATGTCGGGGCGGGAATTGGCCGACCGGGCCTGTGCGCTGCGCCCGGGGCTGCCGATCCTGCTGCTGACCGGCTACGCCGATCCTGAGACGGTACCGGAAGGCTATCCGGTGCTGCGCAAGCCCTTCCGGCAGGCGGATCTGGCGCGCAGCATGGCGCTGCTGCTGAAGCCGCACACCGCCTGAGCGCGGGCGAGCCTCGCCGGAGAAGGCTGCGCCGCCCCCGCCCGGCGCCGGGCGGGGGGCGGCGCGCCGGCCTCAGGCCTTGGCGGCCTTGCGCTTGCTCTTCTTGAGCGCCGCGAAGGCGGCTTCGCGCAGCGCCGGGGAGGGCTTGAAGCGCACGGTGGCGCCGGCCTTCACCGCGACCTTCTCGCCGGTGCGCGGGTTCATCGCCGTGCGCTTCGGCGTTTCGCGTACCAGGAAGGCGCCGAATTCGGGGATGGTGAAGCGGCCGGTGCGCACGATCTCGGCCTTCATCGCCTCGATGATGTCGCCAGCCAGCGCATTGGCGCCGACGCCGGTGATCTCGATGGAGTTCTGAATCGTGTCGGCGAGGAACTTCTTTGACATGGTCTTGCCTTTCGAGCGATGCGGATAGCCAAAGCACAGCCGGCGCCCGGCGTGAAGTCCCCCGTATTGCCCTTCCTGGAAGAAGCTGCCTCGGTCCGTGCGGAAAATGAGTCCGTGTTGCCGCCAGGCCGCGCTGGGCCCGGCCACACGGATATGCAGCCGGGCACAGGCTTTTTTCCGCCCGGCCTAGACCAACCCTTTCCGCCGGGCCGCCGTTACTGCGACGGTGGCGAACCGCCGTGGCTGGCCAGGCCGGCCCGATCGACACCCCGAGGAGTACGACGCCGTGTCCATCGCCCTTCGCATTCCTGGCAGGAAGTTCTGGCTGCCGCTGCTGGCCTTGCTGCTGCTCGCCGCCGAATCCAGCCTCGCCCGTGCGGCCGAAAAGGAACCGGCGGCGCCCGAGGCGCCATCACCCGCACCGGCGGCACCTGCGCCCGCAGCACCCGACAGGGCATCCCCCGCGCCGGCAACGCCTGCACCGGCGGCACCTGCACCCGCGTCGCCCGAGGCGGCCTCCCCTGCGCCGGCGGCGCCTGAGGCGGCAGCTCCTGAGGCGGCAGCTCCTGAGGCCGCTCCTGAGGCAGCCCCTGTGGGCCAGGAACCATTGCCGAAGGATTCAGCCCTGCTGTTGTTGGGTTCGGATGTGAAGAACTCCTCCGATACCGTGGTCGGCCAAGTGGTGAATGTGCTGGTGGACGGGGAAGGCAGGCCCCTCGCCGTGGTGCTGGACTATGGCGGCTTCCTGGGCGTCGGGAAGCGGCGCATCGCTGTCGCCTGGCCGATGTTCCGCTTCGGCCCCAAGGGTGCCGTGCTCTCGCTGACGCGCGATCAGCTCAAGGCCTTTCCGGAATACCGCAAGGGCGAGGATTCCGTCATGGCCACCGCAGCGGAGGCGCATTAGAGCCACATGACGGTCGACAGGCGGAGCCAACGCGGCCTCGATTGGCTGAACTTCTTCGTCGCGGACGTGCAGACGGGCTTCGGCCCCTTCGTTGCGGTCTACCTGACCACGCAGGCCTGGACGGAGGTGCAGATCGGCTTCGCGCTCAGCCTGGGTACACTGACGGCCATGCTGAGCCAGCTGCCGGCCGGCGCCCTGGTCGATGCCACGCAGCATAAGCGGCGCGCGGCGATGGCGGCGCTGGTCGGAATTGCGCTCTCCGCCGTGCTGCTGGCCGCCTGGCCGGCCACCTTGCCTGTGCTGCTCGCGGAAATCCTGCACGGCTTCGCCAGCTGCGTGATGAACCCTTCGATCGCGGCCATCAGCCTCGCCCTGGTCGGGCGCGCGGCGCTGGGTGAGCGGCTGGGGCGGAATGCCCGCTTCGCCTCGCTCGGCGGCGCCATCGCCGCAGGGGTGATGGGCCTGATCGGCACCTATCTCTCGCCGGCCGCGGTGTTCTGGCTGACAGCTGCCCTGGCGGTGCCAAGCATGATCGCCCTGCTCAGCATCCGTCAGAGCGCGCTGCGGCAGAATGTCGCCGCCACCCAGGCTCAGGCCAAGCGGGCGCGATTGAAGGACCTGCTGATGAACCGGGGCGTCCTGGTCTTCGCCGGCTGCGCCCTGCTGTTCACCCTGTCCAATGCGGCGATGCTGCCGTTGGCGGGAACGGCGGTGACGCAGGCGGCCGGCGACGAGGCGAACCTCATTATCGCCGGCTGTCTTGTCGTACCGCAGCTTGTGGTCGCCGGCCTCTCCCCCTGGGTGGGGCGCCTGGCGGAGGAGCGTGGGCGCCGCATCGCCCTGCTGCTCGGCTTCAGCATGCTGCCGCTGCGCGGCATGCTGCTGGCGGTGGTGCACGACCCCTACATGCTGCTGCTGGTGCAGGCGCTCGACGGCGTCAGCGCCGCCACCCTGAACGTCATGCTGCCGCTCACCGCTGCCGACCTGACGCGCGGCACCAACCGCTTCAACCTGTGCATGGGCTTCTTCGGCCTCTCCGTCGGCATCGGCGGCACCGTCAGCACCGGGCTGGCGGGGGCGGTGGCGAGCTGGGTGAGCCCTTCGGCCGCCTTCGCCATGCTGGGCGGCATCGGCCTGCTCTGCGTGCTGCTGACGCTGCTGGCGATGCCGGAAACGCGGGAGGAGATCCCGGCCGAGGCGGTCGCTGCGAAATAGCGCGCCCCCGGACGCCTCAGCGCTCCTCGCGCTGATTCTTGAGCAGGTTGCCGAGGTCGCCCGCGCCCGTGGTCTTGTCGCCGGGCCGGGTGGTTTCGGCGTCGCGCGTCGAATGGCCGGTCAGCATTCCCGTCACCTCGCCCAGCTTCGGGGCATCCTGCGGCATGCGCTCCTTGTCGCGGCGTTGCTTGGCGTCATCGGCCATGGAGGGACTCCTTCTCGAATGGTGATGCCCGGGGAACGGCCCGCCGCGGGCGGGGTTGCGGGCTGGTACAGCGCCGGAAAAGGCTGCGGGAATGAATTCCCCCAGGCCCCCTTCTTTTTTCTTCGAGTTTGCCGCACTCACGGTCAGCGCGGCGCCAAACTGACAAAAAGAAGATGAGGGTTCGGGGGAATTCCTTCCCCCGACCTTCATTCGGCGGTCTGGAAAGGCTCGTCCCAGGTGAAGGGCTCATGGATCGCCGCCGCCAGGTGCTCGATCAGCGTGCGGACCTTGAGCGGCATGGCAGGCGTCGGTGGATAGACGAGCTGGATGGTGTCGGGCACCGGCTCCCATCCGGGGATGCGCACGGGCAGCAGGGCGCCGGCGCGCACGGCATCGGCCACCAGGAAGGTCGGCAGCACCACCAGCCCGATGCCGGCGCGGGCGGCGTCCAGCAGGGCCTCGCCGCTGTTCGCGGTCAGCCGACCGCGCAGCACCAGGGAGCGCGGCTCGCCTGGCGCGCCGCCGCTCGGGGCGAAGCGCCAGAGATGGCCGGCGGTCGTGTTCGCATAACCCAGGCAGGAATGTGTCGCGAGCGCCTCCAGACTCCTGGGCAGGCCGTGCCGGGCGGCATAGTCGGGGCTGCAGCAGAGCGCGCGCCGGCTGGTGCCGAGCCGGCGCGTGCGCAACTCGGAATCGCCGAGGCGGCCGCTGCGCAGCGCGAGATCATAGCCGCCGCTGAACAGGTCCACATGCCGGTCGTCGAGGTCCAGCACCACCTCGATGCCCTCATAGCGCCGCATGAAATCGGCGATCAGCGGGCCGAGATAGCGGATGCCGAAGCTGAGCGGGGCGGCGAGGCGGATCAGCCCCTGCAGCGCGCCGGAGCGGGCCATCACCTCGTCCGCCACGGTATCGAGCTGGGCCAGCAGCGCGCGGGCGCGCTCGTAGAGCAGCGCGCCGGTCTCGGTGGGCGTCACCCGGCGGGGCGCGCGATGCAACAGCTTGGCGGAAAGCTGCGTTTCCAGCAGGGCCACGCGTTTGCTGACCACCGACTTCGCCAGGCCGAGCCGGGCCGCCGCTGCGGTGAGGGTGCCGCTGTCCACCACCTGGACGAAGGTGGCCAAGGCTTCGGGATCGGGCCGCATCGTTCGCGTCTAGCGAACGATGCGTTTCCCCGCAAGGCGTTGTGCGTTCGCGGCCAAGAACGCACCTTCCCCGCATCGCTTTCCGCACAAGGAACCGCCCCATGAGCAAGATCCTGGTCCTCTACTACTCGAGCTACGGCCATATCGAGACACTGGCGAAAGCCGTGGCCGAGGGCGCCGGGCAGGTGGCCGGCACCGAGGTCGCCGTGAAGCGCGTCCCGGAACTGGTGCCGGAAGAGATCGCGACGAAGAGCCACTTCAAGCTCGACCAGGCGGCGCCCATCGCCACGGTGAACGAGCTGGTGGACTACGACGCCATCATCATCGGTACGCCGACGCGCTACGGCCGCATGGCCTCGCAGATGGCCAACTTCCTCGACCAGACCGGCGGGCTGTGGTTCCAGGACAAGCTGGTCGGCAAGGTGGGCTCGGTCTTCACCTCCACCGCCAGCCAGCATGGCGGGCAGGAGACGACGATCACCTCCACCATCGTCAACCTCATGCATTTCGGCATGATCGTCGTCGGCCTGCCCTACAGCGAGAAGCGGCTGACCGACATCACCACGGTGAACGGCGGCACGCCCTATGGTGCCTCGACCATTGCCAATGGCGATGGCTCCCGCCTGCCGAGCGAGGCGGAGCTGGAGATGGCCAAGTACCAGGGCCGTCACGTGGCCGAGGTGACTGCCGCGCTGGTGCGCGGGCGGGGCTGAGGCGCCATCGCGGGGCGCAGCCGCCCCGCCTACCGACTTCGGCCCGGTCGCCGCCGCCGATCCCCGGCCGCGGCGCGAACCGGGCCAGCAGAGACGAGGCTGGCGGCGCAAGCCATGCCGCGGATGGAAAGGACCATCCGCGCCGGTCGCGCCACGCGGCTTGCGCAAGGGAGGCTGCCATGCAGCTGCACGGAATCCACCATCTTACCGCTGTCTCCGCCGATGCGCGGGGCAATCACGACTTCTACACCCGCGTGCTGGGCATGCGGCTGGTGAAGAAGACGGTGAACCAGGACGATACCAGCGCCTATCACCTGTTCTACGCCGATGGCGAGGCCAGCCCGGGCACCGACCTGACCTTCTTCGACTGGCCGGTGGAGCGCGAGCGGCGCGGCACCCACAGCATCACCCGCACCGGTCTGCGCGTGAACGGCGAGGCGGCGCTGCGCTTCTGGGCGGAGCGGCTGGCGGCGCAGGGTGTCACCGCCGAGCCGATCCGGGAGGTGGATGGCCGCCTGCAGCTCCTCTTCGAGGACCCCGAGGGGCAGCGCCTGGCGCTGGTGGATGACGGCGGCGCTGGCGAGGCGCATCCCTGGGCGCGCAGCCCGGTGCCGGCGGAGCAGCAGATCCGCGGCCTCGGCCCGATCACCATGAGCGTGCCCGATCTGCGCCGCTCGGACGCCTTCGTCACCGACGTGATGGCGATGCGCCGCGGCCGCACCTACCGCACCGAGGAGGCGCGGCCCGTCGATGTGCAGGTCTACGAGATGGGCGAGGGCGGCCCGGCGGCGGAGCTGCACATGCGGATCGAGCCGCATCTGCCGGCGCACCAGCCCGGCGCCGGCAGCGTGCACCACGTCGCCTTCCGCGTGCGGGACGAGGAGTACGGGTACTGGGTGGACCGCTTCAACCAGCTCCGCCTGCGCTCCAGCGGCCCGGTGGATCGCTACTACTTCCGCTCGCTCTATGTGCGGGAGCCGAATGGCATCCTCTACGAGATCGCGACGGACGGCCCCGGCTTCGACGCCGACGAGCCGAAGGACCAGCTCGGCGAGCGCCTCGCCCTGCCGCCCTTCCTGGAGCCGCAGCGCGCGGCCATCGAGCGCAGGCTGAAGCCGCTGTGAGCGCCCTGTTGCACACCGGCGGCAGCGGCCCGCATGCCGGTCGCCCGGTGGCCCAGGCCGGCGCGGCGCTGGCGGAGGCCCGGGCAGCGCTGATCCTGGTGCATGGACGCGGCGGCGATGCGGCGGACATGCTCGGCCTTGCCGCCCATGTGGCGGGGCCGGGGATCGCCTGTCTGGCGCCGGAGGCGGCGGGCAACACCTGGTACCCGCACCGCTTCCTGGAGCCGCCGGCGCGCAACGAGCCCTGGCTCTCCTCGGCCCTTTCCGTGCTGGACGACCTCGTGGCGCGGACCGGCCTGCCGCCGGAGCGGGTGGCGCTGCTCGGCTTCTCGCAGGGCGCCTGCCTGGCGCTGGAATTCCTGGCCCGGCGGCGCGCCCCGCTGGGCGCCGTGATCGGCCTCAGCGGTGGGCTGATCGGCGATACGCTGCGGGCCGTCGAGGCGACGGATGTCCTCGGCGGCACGCCCGTGCTGCTCGGCTGCAGCCGGCAGGATTTCCACATCCCCGAGCAGCGCGTGCTGGAGAGCGAGGCGGTGCTGCGCGGCCTCGGCGCAGCGGTCACCACCCGGCTCTACGAGGGCGGCTTCCACGGGGTGAATGCTGAGGAGGTGGAACTGGCGCGGGCGATGCTGGCGCGGCTCGGCTGAGGGTGGGGAAAGGGCCGGTTCCCGCCCGGCGGCTTCTCCGGTAAACCAGGGCTTCGCGTCAGCCGGAGGAAACTATGCCGCTCGACCACACCGCGCGGGGCGTCTATCCCATCGCCCCCACCCCCTTCCACGCCGACGGCCGGATCGATTTCGAGTCGATCGATGGCATGACCGATTTCTACCGCGAGGTCGGCAGCACCGGTCTGACGGTGCTCGGCGTGATGGGCGAGGCGCCGAAGCTCGACCAGTCCGAGGCGCTGGAAATCGCCACCCGCTTCATCCGCCGCGCCGAGGGGCTGCCGGTGATCGTCGGCGTCTCCGCGCCCGGCTTCGCCGCCATGCGCGGGCTGGCCCGCGCGGCGATGGACCGCGGCGCCGCCGGCGTGATGATCGCGCCGCCGAACACGCTGCGCACCGACGACCAGATCACCACCTATTACCGTCAGGCGGCGGAAGCGATCGGCGAGGACGTCCCCTTCGTCATCCAGGATTTTCCGCAGACCTTCAGCGTGGTGATGACGCCGGCGGTGATCCGCAGGATCGTGCAGGAGAACCCCTCCTGCGTCATGCTGAAGCACGAGGACTGGCCGGGTCTGGAGAAGATCTCCACGCTGCGCGGCTTCCAGGCGGACGGCTCGATGCGGCCGATCTCCATCCTCTGCGGCAATGGCGGCCTGTTCCTCGATTTCGAGGTGGAGCGCGGCGCGGATGGCGCCATGACCGGCTACGCCTTCCCCGACATGCTCTGCGACGTGGTGTGCCTGCAGGCCGAGGGGCAGCGCGACGCCGCGCATGATCTGTTCGACGCGCATCTGCCGCTGCTGCGCTACGAGCAGCAGCAGGGCCCGACCGGCCTCGCAGTGCGGAAATACGTGATGGCGCGGCGCGGCATCATCGCCTCCGACGCGCAGCGCAAGCCGGGTGCGGCCCTGACCGCCAAGGCGAAGAGCGAGGTCGAATACCTGCTCTCCCGTGTCGCGCGGAAGGACCCGCGGGCCGGCAAGCTGCGCTAAGGCAGGCGCAGGCCGGGCGGGCGGGGGGGCACGGCCGCCTCACGCCCGCAGCGGCATAGGCCCCGGGTGGCCGGGCAGCAGCATGGCGGGCGGCGTACCGCTGCCCTGTTGCACCACCCGGGTGGCCTCGAAGCGCATCCGGCAGTTGACCCCCGCCGGTTCCCAGCGGATCTCCACTGTGCCGCCGAGCTGCCGCCGGACCGTGTTTTCCACCACCTTCAGCCCGAAGCCCTGGCCCGGCGCCTCGCGCACCGGCGGGCCGCCGCTCTCGCGCCAGCAGAGAATCAGGCTGTCCTCCAGGCGCATCCAGGAGAGCAGCACCTGCCCCTGATCGCCGGAGAGGGAGCCATACTGCGCCGCATTGGTCGCCAGCTCGTGCAGCACCAGCACGAGGGGCTGCACCGCATGCGCCGCGATAGTGAGCGCCGGGCCCTTGAGCGAGATCCGCCCGGACTGGTGGTAGACGCCCAACGCCTCCCCCGCCACGCTGTGGAACTCGCTGCCGAGCCACTGGCCGCTGGCCAGCAGCGTATGCGCCCGCGCCAGCGCTGCCACGCGGCCCTTCACCGCCTCGGCGAAGCGTGTGGGGTCGTCGGCACGGCTCATGCGCAGCACGGACTGCACCACGGTCAGCACATTGCGCGCCCGGTGGTCCACCTCGCTGGCCAGCTGCCGCTCGCGCTCGGCGGCCTCCTGCGCCGGGGTGACGTCCATCACCACGCCGCTCAGCCGCAGTGGCCGGCCGTCGAGGCGCCGCTCCACCACCGCGCCCTGGCGATGCAGCCAGCGGATCCGCCCGTCCGGCCAGACGACGCGGAACAGCGCGTCGTAATGCCCCGGCCCGGCCGGATCGAGCGCCGCGGCAACGGCGGCGCGCAGCAGGCCGCGATCCTCCGGATGGACCGCCGCTTCCATCGCCGCATGGGTTGGCATGTGCTCCTCGGCCACGCCGTAGAGCGCCTCGCAGCCCACTGAGCCGGTCAGCACATCGGTTTCCACCTCCCAGTCCCAGGTGCCGATACGGGCCGCATGCAGCGCCCGCGCCAGACGCGCCTCGCTCTCGGCCAGGGCCTTTTCGCGCTGGCGCAGGGCCTTGCTGGCCTCGGCCAGCGCCGCCCCCACCTCCGACACCTCGCGGATCGGCGTGGCGATCGGCTGCACCGCCGTGCCGCGCCCGAGCTGCTGAGCCATGCGCACCAACTGCTGCACGGGGTGCGCAATGCGCCTGGCGAAGATCACCGCCAGACCGATCGCCAGCGCCGCCAGCAGCCCCGCACCGGCCCCGAGCAGCCACAGAGAGCGGCGGAGCGGCGCCTCGGCGATGCGGGCCGGCACCAGGATGCCAGTGCGCCAGCCGAGTTCGGAGGAGAAGGCGGAGGCGACCAGCACCGGCTCGCCGGTCATGCTCCGCCCGGACCAGAAGTTCGAGGCGGCGCCGCTGGCCTCCTGTGCCGCCTCGGAGATGAGCCGGCCCTGAAACTCCTCCTGCCGTTCCGAGCGGACCATGATGTGCCGCTGCCCGTCCACGATCAGCGCGACCCAGCCCTCGGGCAGCCGCACCTGCCGCAGGCGCTCGAGCAGGCGGTCGGGATTCATCGCCAGGCTGAGGAGAGAGGCCACTTGGTTGTCCCGTAGCACCGGCACGGTGATGACGACCGAGAAGGCCTCCCCCGGCCCCATCCGCACCAGCCCCGAGATGGCCGGCGCCCGGTCGCGACGGGCCCGGGCGAAGCTGCCCTGGTCGTCCGCCGGCGGGGCGGCGCCGGGTGCCGAGATCACCGGCGCGGTCCGTGCGGCCCGCCCATCCTCGGTCCGGTGCAGCAGGATCCGGCCGCCCAGCAGAGAGCCGGCCGTGCGCGCCTGACGGCTGAAGCTGGCGGCATCAGGCGCTTCCAGGGCCAGATTGGCGGCCATGACCTGCAGGGCGGCGACCTGCCCCTCCATGTCCCGCTCCAGCAGCGTCATGATGCTTTGCGCGCGGGAGAGTGCTTCGTGCCGCAGCACGCCGCGCTGGGCGGTCAGGTAGATCTGGACGAGGCTGCCCGACAGCAGCAGCACCGGCACGAGCAGCACGAGGCAGAGCAGCGCCAGATGCCCGGCGAGCGGCAGCTGGCGGGGCCCCGCTGTAATGACGCCGGAGGGATGGGGGCCGGCTTCGCGAGGGGGGCGAAGAAAAGGGGTCAACGCTGTCAATCGGGCAGGAAGCCCCTTCCAAAACACCTTGTTCCTCCGCGCAGGCTGCAGGCAACCTGCACCGCCGTGCCACCGCGGCGCAATTGGTGTGCGGGAATTTTGATCGCCGAATGCCCGGGAGGGTTGTCTTTTGCTGCGCGATGGCGGCGTCAGGCTGTACCGGCGCCCTCGGCACGACCGGCCGCGATGGCGGCGCGCATCGTTGCGACCGCCGCCGGCAGGCCCTGGAAGACGGCGGCGCCGATCAGGAAATGCCCGATGCTGACCTCGACGACCTGCGGGATGGCGGCGATGCCGCGCACGCTCTCATAGTCCAGCCCATGGCCGGCGTGGCAGGTGAGCCCGTGCCCGGCCGCCGCCGCCGCCGCCGCGCGCAGGCGCGCCAGCAGCGGGCCGCGCTGCGCGGCGGGCGCGTCGGCATAAGGACCGGTGTGCAGTTCCACAGCCCGGGCGCCGAGCGCAGCGGCGGCGGCGATCTGCGCCGGATCGGGTTCGACGAAGAGCGAGACCTCGATGCCGGCGGCGGAAAGCCGGCGCACCGCCTCGCCCAGGAAGGGCCCGGCGCCGCGCGCGTCCAGACCCCCTTCGGTGGTCAACTCGGCACGCTTCTCCGGCACGATGCAGCAGGCGGCGGGGCGCAGGCCCTCGGCGATGCCGACCATCTCCTCCGTCGCCGCCATCTCGAAGTTCAACCGCAGGCCGGGCTCGGCGCCGAGCCGCTGCACATCCTCGTCGCGGATATGGCGACGGTCCTCGCGCAGATGCACGGTGATGCCGTCCGCCCCGGCGGCGAGGCAGGCGCGCGCCGCCTCGACCGGGCAGGGAAAGCGCCCGCCCCGCGCGTTGCGCAGCGTGGCGACGTGATCGACATTGACCGAGAGGCGCAGCGGGATCATGCGGCTTGGTTCCTGCGATGGGCGGCGAGTTGCGCGGCGAGGCGCAGCGCGGCGATCAGGCTGCCGGGGTCGGCGCGATCGCGCCCGGCGATGTCGAGTGCCGTGCCATGGTCCGGGCTGGTGCGCACCACCGCGAGGTTCAGGGTGACATTCACGCCGCCGGCCATGTCCAGCGTCTTCACCGGGATCAGCGCCTGGTCGTGATACATACCCAGGGCGACATCGTAGCCGGCGCGGGCATGCGGCGTGAACAGCGTGTCGGCGGGGAAGGGGCCGCGTGCGTCGATCCCCTCGGCGCGCAGCGTGGCGATGGCGGGGGCGATGATGTCGCGGTCCTCGGTGCCCATGGTGCCGTCCTCCCCGGCATGCGGGTTCAGCCCGGCGAAGGCGAGGCGCGGCGCGGCGATGCCGAAATCCCGCCGCAGCCCGGCGGCGGTGGCGCGGGCGATACGGCAGATCAGCGCCGCATCGAGCCGCTCGATGGCGCTGCGCAGCGACTGGTGGATGGTGACGGGCACGGTCCGCAGCCCGGCGGCGGCCAGCAGCATCACCGGCGGGCCATCGCCCGGGGCCAGCTCGGCCAGGAACTCGGTATGGCCGGGGTGGCGGAAGCCGGTGGCGGTCAGCACTGACTTCTGGATCGGGTTGGTGACCACCCCACCGACCTCGCCCGCTTGCGCCAGCGCCACGGCCCGCTCAATGGCGGCGATCACCGGGCCGGCATTGCGCGGGTCCGGCCGGCCGAGGGTGACAGGCGCCAGAAGGGCGAGCGGAAGCACGGGCACGGCCTCGGGAAAGACCGCCGCCGCCTCGGCCGGGTGGGCGATGCGGTGGTGCGGCACGCCGGGCAGCAGGGCAGGGTCGCCGAGGAACAGGAAGGCCGGGCCCTCCTGGCGCAGGGCGCTCCAGGCCTTGGCGGCGATCTCGCCGCCGATGCCGGCGGGCTCGCCCATCGTCAGGGCCAGGGGAAGGCGCTGCATGTCCATCTCCGCCCTATACCGCAGGCCGTGGGCGGCGTCATGGCAGGGGGGAGCGGGAGGGGCGCCGACCCTCCCGCTCCCCCCTGGGGGAATTGAATTCCCCCAGGCCCCCACATTCCTCAAGGGGGCGGAGATCCTGATCCTTAGCGCAGCCCGGCGAAGGTGTCGCAGGCGGCCAGCTCGCCGCGCTGCAGGCCGGTGCGGAACCACTGCACGCGCTGTTCCGAGCTGCCGTGGGTGAAGCTCTCGGGCTGCACCCGCCCTTGGGCGCGGCGCTGCAGGCGGTCATCGCCCACCGAGGCGGCGGCGTTCAGCCCCTCCTCGACATCGCCCTTCTCCAGGATGGCGCGCGCCTGGTCGGCCTGTCGGGCCCAGAGCCCGGCGAAGCAGTCGGCCTGCAGTTCGACGCGCACCTGGATGGCATTGGCATCGGCCGGGTCGCCCGACTGCTCCTGCAGCCTGCGCGTCAGGTCCAGGATGCCGAGCTGGTTCTGCACATGATGCCCCACCTCATGCGCAATGATGTAGGCGGCGGCGAAGTCGCCATTGGCGCCGAGCTGGCGCTGAAGCTGGGCCATGAAGTCGAGGTCGATATAGACCCGCTCGTCGTTCGGGCAATAGAAGGGTCCGACCTGCGCCTGCGCAGTGCCGCAGCCCGACTGCGTGGCACCGGTGAACAGCACCAGCGCCGGGTCGCGATAGGTGCGGCCGAGCTGCTGGAACTGCGTCTTCCAGACCTGCTCCGTGTCACCCAGCACCTGCGCGACGAAACGCCGCTCCGGGTCCTCGCCATTCGCCGTCGGGGCGCTCTGTTGGGTCGCCACCGGCCCGCCGCCGCTCTGCATGTCGGTGAACAGGATCGAGGGATCCACCCCGAGGAAGAGGCAGAGCAGCACCAGGGCCACGCCGCCCAGGCCGCCCACGGCAATGCCGCCCCGCCGCATGCCACCCCTGCCGCGACGGTCCTCGATATTCCGGCTTTCCGGTCCATCCAGCCGCATGGCGGCTCCCCTTTCCTGTCCCTGGCGCCGACACCTAGCACAAGCTGCGCACCGGGCGCGCGGTTGCACAATGCTCTTGAACGCGGCCTGGGGCTTTATTCAACCCCGGTCCAGGAAGGCTGGGGGAATGAATTCCCCCAGACCCCCATCTTTTTTCTTCGAGTTTGGAGCGCTCCCTGCAAACGGGCGCGGGAACTGACAGAAAGAAGAAGGGGTCTGGGGGAATTCATTCCCCCAGCCTTTTCCCTTCGCTGAAGCGCAGCCCGCAGCCCTTCAGCACCAGCCGCAGCACCAGATCGGTGCCCTGGGCATGGTCCTGCGCGGTGAGTTCCGGCCGGTCCAGCACGGCCCGGATCTGCGCCTCGAAATCGGCATAGGTCTGCGTCATCGCCCAGATGGCGAAGAACAGGTGCGGCGGATCGACCGGCTCCATGCGGCCCTCGGCGATCCAGCCTTCCAGCACGCGGGACTTCTCCTGCACCAGCGCCCGCAGCTCGCCCGCCAGATAGCTGCCGAGATAGGGGGCGCCGTGCAGCACCTCATTGGCGAAGACCTTCGAGGCATGGGGCCGTGTGCGGGACCAGTGCATCTTGGCGCGGATATAGGCGGTGAGCGCCTCGGCCGGGTCGTTCTCGGGGCGGATGCTGTCGGTGGCGGAAAGCCAGAGCGTCAGGATGCTATCCAGCAGCGCCGTGTAGAGCGCCTCCTTCGTGCCGAAGTAGTAGTGCAGGTTGGCCTTGGGCAGGTCGGCGGCGGCGGCGAGGCCCGACATGCTGGCGCCCTCGAAGCCCGCCTCGGCGAAGACCCGCTCGGCGGCGGCGAGAATGTGCCCGATGCGCTGCTGGCGCTGCCAGGCACGGCCGCCGGTCGGGAGAGTTTGCGCCTCCTTTCGCGCCATTCGGGGTACCTCAACGCTCCGGGCTTGGGCAGACGCTGCGCCACTGAACAAGATTGACCGTTCGGTCAAGTTGCTCCTAGCCTTTCCTGGCCGCCGCATCAGCCCGCCCGAGGGGGCGGAGGCCGATGCGGTCCATGGAGGTGGAACCGCGACGATGACCGGTTTGAACCGACTGCGCGATGGCAAGGGCGGCGTGCCGCGCCCCATCATCCTGACCTCCCACCCCCATCGTGGCGCCGCTCTGGCTCCGCCGCTCGCCTGGGGCGAGGCCGACCCGCTGCGGCGTGGCCCGGTCATCGCCACGCTGCAGAACCCGGCGGCGCGCAATGCCATCGGCACCCATGCCGGCTCCTATGCGCTCTATCGCGCGCTAGCCGTTGCCTCCGGGCAGCTCCGCGCCGACCACCGGCCGGATTTCAGCAACACGCGCCCGGCGGTGCCGATCGGCCCCTTCCCCGCCTGGAGCGAGCCCTCGAAGATCGTCTCGCTCGACCCCTGGGGCCATCTGGTGCCCGAGGTCTATGCCGCCCAACTGGCGGCCGGGCAGGACATCCGGCCGAGCATCGCGGTGACGCGCGCGCATATGAACATGCCGGAGGTGACGGAGGCGATGCGGGCCGGGCGCTTGGCGCCGGATGGTGAGGTGCTGCTGGCCAATGGCGATGTGCGGGTCACCAAGATCGCCATCGAGCCGGTCTGGTGGCTGCCCGGCGTCGCCGTGCGCTTCGGCATCACCGAGACGGAACTGCGCCGCCATCTGTTCGAGCAGACCGGCGGCATGTTCCCCGAGCTGGTGACGCGGCCGGATCTGCGCGTTTTCCTGCCGCCGATCGGCGGCATGACCGTCTATCTCTTCGGCGACCCGGGGAAGCTGGGGAAGCCGGAAACCAGGATCGCCTGCCGCATCCATGACGAGTGCAACGGCTCGGACGTCTTCGGCTCCGATATCTGCACCTGCCGCCCTTATCTCGCGCACGGCATCGAGGCCTGCATCGGCATGGCGCAGGAAGGCGGGGTCGGCATCATCGTCTACAACCGCAAGGAGGGGCGGGCGCTGGGCGAGGTGACGAAGTTCCTCGTTTACAACGCGCGCAAGCGGCAGGAGGGCGGCGACCGCGCGGAGCAGTATTTCCAGCGCACGGAATGCGTCGCCGGCGTGCAGGACATGCGCTTCCAGGAGCTGATGCCGGATGTGCTGCACTGGCTCGGCATCACCCGCATCGACCGGCTGGTCTCGATGAGCAACATGAAATTCGCGCCGATCACCGGGAGCGGTATCGAGGTGGTGGCGCGCATTCCCATCCCCGAGAATCTGATCCCGGCCGATGCGCGGGTGGAGATGGATGCCAAGAAGGCCGCCGGCTACTTCACCGAAGTGGTGCCGGATGCGGCAGAACTCGCCCTCGCCAAGGGCCGCGCGCTTTGAGCGTTGGCGGGGGGACCAGCGAGGCCGTGAAGCTGCTGCGCCGCCCGGAGACCATCCGGGCGCGCTGCCACGCCCTGCTGCGCCTGGCCGAGGCGGACGCGCTGCTGCATTTCGCGCTGCACCCGGAGCGCCTGCCCGCCGCCGCGGATTATGTCGCCGAGACCATACGGCAGAACTATCCGGACCTCGCCATCCCCTACCACGCGCGCTGGCGCCACTTCGCCGCGGGCGGGGTGGACCGCTGGGGCGCGCTGGTGGCGCGCTTGGCCGGCGAGGAGCCGGCTGAGACGGCGCGGCGCCGCATCGATCTTTGCGTCGTCGCGGTGCTGCTGGACGCCGGCGCAGGGCCGGACTGGGCCTTCACCGAGCCGGACGGCACGAAGCTCGCCCGCTCCGAAGGGCTGGGTGTCGCCAGCCTGCACGCCTTCGCCGCCGGGCTCTTCTCCAGCGACCCGGAGGACAGGCTGCGGGTGGATGCGTCGGGGTTGGAGGCGCTGACGGCGGAGGCGCTCGGCGCCGCCTTTCAGGTCGGGCCGGGCAATCCGCTGGCCGGGCTGGAAGGCCGCGCCGCGCTGATGCGCAATCTCGGCGCCGCACTGCGGCTCTCGCCCGCGCTGTTCGGTCGCGCGCCACCGCGCCCGGGCGGGCTGTTCGACCACCTGCGCGCCACCGCCACGCCGCAAGGGCTGCCGGCCGCCGCCATCCTGGCCGCCGTGCTGGAGGGGCTGGCGCCGGTCTGGCCGGCGCGGATCACCCTGGATGGCGAGAACCTGGGCGATGTCTGGCGCCATCCGCTCGCCGCGCCGGAGGGGCCCGCCCCGGGGCTGGTGCCCTTCCACAAGCTCTCGCAATGGCTCAGCTACTCGCTGGCGGAGGTGATGGAGGAGGCCGGCATCCCGGTTCTCGCCCTCGACGCATTGACCGGGCTGCCGGAATACCGCAATGGCGGGCTGCTGCTCGATCTCGGCGTGCTATCCTTGCGCGACCCGGCGCTCGCACGGAAGGTCCTGCCGGTGGATCACCCCGCCATCGTCGAGTGGCGCGCCCTGACGGTGGCGCTGCTCGACCGGCTGGCCGAGTTGGTGCGCGCCCGCCTCGGGCTGGACGCCGCCGCCCTGCCGCTGGCCCGGGTTCTGGAGGGCGGCACCTGGGCCGCCGGGCGCCGCATCGCCCGCGCGCTGCGGCCGGGGGGCGGCCCACCGCTCCAGGTCGTCAGCGATGGAACCGTATTCTGATGGAACGCCCGATGACCGACGCCCCCTCCCAGCCCGTGCCCGACAGCGTGACGGTGATCCGGCATCCGCTGGTGCAGCACAAGCTGACGCTGATGCGGCAGAAGCAGACCTCGACCGGCGAGTTCCGCCGCCTGGCGCGCGAGATCAGCCTGCTGATGGCCTATGAGCTGACGCGCGACCTGCCGCTCGAGAATGTCGAGATCGAGACGCCGCTGGAGCCGATGCAGGCGCCACGCCTCGCCGGTAAGAAGCTCTGCATCGTCTCCATCCTGCGCGCTGGTGACGGCATCATGGAGGGCATGCTGGACCTCGTTCCCTCCGCCCGTGTCGGCCATATCGGCCTCTACCGCGACCCGGAGACGCTGGTGCCAGTGGAGTACTACCTCAAGCTGCCGGATGACGTCTCGGAGCGGCTGGTGATCGTGGTGGACCCGATGCTGGCCACCGGGCATTCCGCCGCCGCCGCGCTCTCGCGCCTGAAGCAGGCGGGCGCGGAGCAGCTGCGCTTCGCCTGCCTGCTGGCCGCACCGGAAGGCGTCTCGGTGCTGACGGAAGCCCACCCCGACGTGCCGGTCTTCACCTGCAGCATCGACCGCGAGCTCGATAGCCACGCCTATATCCGGCCGGGTCTGGGGGATGCGGGGGATCGGCTCTACGGGACGAAGTGAACAAGTCTGGGGGGAATGAATTCCCCCCAGACCCCCCATCTTTTTTCTGCCAGTTTCCGGTCGCGCCTGGGTTGCCGGGGCTGCTCCAGCCCCGGCGTGGGTGCATTCCGCCAGCGCTGCAAAACCGATAGAAAAAAGAAGAGGGGGTTCGGGGGAGAATTCATTCTCCCCCGATCTTTTCCCTCACGAGAAGGACGGATTCCCGTAGGGGTAATAGTTCTTCAGGTCGAGATGCTCGTAGGTCAGGCCATCTAGCCGCACCGTGCCGAGGAAGGGCTCCAGCGGCTCCACCAGCAGGATAGTCTTGGCGAAGCCGGTATCGTCGAAGCCGCGGCGGAAATGCACGCGCGACTTGATGGCGATGACGTCGAATCCATCCGGATCGAGCCCGACCTTGCGCAGCGATGAGGGTTCCATGATCTGCGCGAGATAGGGGCTGAGTATGAGAACATTGCCCTCGCCGAAGGCAATGGTCACCCAGGGCAGGGTGGCGCTTTCGCGCAGCCCCTGGCTGATCTCCCGGATGGTGCCGGTGATCCGCACCGGCTGTCCGGCAGATTCATCGGCAAGACCACCGACCTCCATGTCGAAGGCATCGCCGGGCTTGGCGCCCTTGGCGAGAAGCGCCTCGATGGCGGCAGAGTCGGCGACGGTCGCCACCAGCGTCTTCTTCAAGCTGCGCGCGAGGATTTCCTGCAGCAGCCAGGTCGCGGAGCCGGAGCGGTCGCTGTGGTCGCACAGCACGACCGGCGTGCGGCCTTCCGCCACCGCCTGCTGCGCCAGTGCGACGCCGTCGGGGATCTTGTGCACCTTGGCGGAGTTGAGCAGCGCCTCGCGCTTGCGCCAGGCTGTTCCGGCCATGTCCTGGCCGATGCGCTCGGCCAGCTCCGGCTTGCCGTTGGTGAGCACCTGGAAGGTCATGCCGGCATCCGGCACGTCGGACCAGGGAAAGCCGAAGAAGACGTTCACATAGGTGTCCGGCTCGCGCGCCTCCCAGGTGAGCGCGCGCTGGACCAGGTCCATCCAGGGCGAGGCGCCGGTCCATTGCAGGACGGTCGGTGAAATGATCGGCACCTTCACCGTCACATGCGTCGGCTTGTAGTCGCCGCGGATCGCGCGGACGAGCATGCGCGCCGCTCGCTCGCCCTGCAGGTAGCTGTCGTAATGCGGGTAGTACTTCACGGTGAAGGCCATGTCGGCGTGGCGGAGGAATTCCTCGTCCTCGTTGCCATGCGGGTCGAAGGTGGCGGCGATGAAGGCCTTCGGGCCGACCACGTCGCGCACGCGGCGGGCGATCTCCGCCTCCGGGCGGGGCACGCCGCGCACGCCCATGGCGCCGTGCAGGGAAAGATAGACGCCGTCGAAGGGGCCTTGCGCCTTCAGCTCCTCCACCATCTTGCCGGTGAACTGCTCGAAGGCCTCGGTGGTGATCCAGCCGGAGCCCGAGCCGCGGCGGGAATCGAGCGGCGACTCGATGCCGACCAGCTCGACGCCGTCGAACTCGCGCGCGACCTTGACGAAGCCACCGATATAGGATTTCGGCTCGGCAGCGAGCAGCGCCTCGCCCCGCGCCGGCGAGCCGGCATAGGTGAAGTCCTCGACGGTGGTGTCGTAGGGCAGGAAGGTCACGGTCTCATGCGAGAATTTGAGCACCGCGATCCGGATCGGCTGCTTGTCTGTCATTGTCCCCCCGCTTTGCCGGAAGCGTTCCGCTGCCATCCCACATGGAGCGACGCTGCGCGTCCTGGCCAGGCGCGGAAGACTAGGGCGGGGATGGCCAGTGGCCAAGGCGCGACGCAGCGCCAGCAAAGCCCGCCCTCCACTGACAGAAAGAAGAAGGGGGTTCGGGGGAATTCATTCCCCCGACCTTGTTGCCCTCAGGCCGCGAGCGGCGCTGCCTTCCCGCGCACCCGGCTCATGACGAAACCCGTGGCCGGCGCCGCCGGCATGCGGGCGAGGCTGACGCTGAGGTCCTGCGGCGGCACCTCGAAGCGCATCTCGCGGCAGAGCAGCCGCACCGTCTGCTTGAGCAGCGCGATGGTGATCCATTCGCCGGGGCAGCGATGGCCCTGCAGGAAATCGCCCGCGCCCTGCGGGATCAGCGTATAGGGATTCCCCACCCAGCCACGGAAGCGCTCGGGGCGGAACTGCTCGGGCTCCGGCCAGAGCCGGGCGTCATGGTTGGTGCCGTAAAGATCGAGCAGCACCCAGTCGCCCTCTTCGAAAGAGTGGCCCGACCACGCGAAGCCTTCCCGCACCCGTCCGCCGATGACGGGGAAGAAGGGATAGAAGCGCCGGACCTCCTGCACGAAGGGCTCCAGATCGTCCTCGTTCCCCTCGGCGAAGCGTGCGCGCCACGCCGGATGCTCGTGCAGCGCCAGCGCCGCGAAGGTCATGAAGCGGGCGACGGCGACGATCGGGCGCAGCAGGTTGATGAGTTCCACCGCGGCGGTCTCGCTGTCCAGCAAGGTGCCGTCCAGTTCATGATGCCCCGCGATCCGCGCCAGGGGCGAGCCGTCGGGTGCCGCCGCCTCGCCGGCGCGGACGCGCTCGATCAGCCGGCGCATGTGCCGCTCGGTGCGCTCGCGAAGGCCCAGCGCCAGCAGGACGCCGGGGCCGATGCTGCCCGCATTCTCGATCATCGCCATCAGCTCGCGCGCCAGTTCGGGCGCCTCTTCCTCGGCCAGCGGCACCCCGCACCAGTCGCAGGCCGTGCGGGTGAGGACCTCGCCCGCCGCCGGCAGGAGAGCCACCTCCTCCTGCTGCTCCCAGCGTGCCACGGCCTCGCGCCAGCGCCGCGCCAGCAGCACCTCGATCGCGGCGATGGCATCCGGCGTCATCATTGCCATGAACATCTGCTTGCGGTGGCGATGCGCGGCACCGTCCAGCTGCTGCACGCTGCCCTTGTCCTGCAGCAGCATCAGCGTGGTGCGCGGCATGGCGCCCTGCCGCGTGAAGCGGGCACCATCGTAGAAGATGCGCGCGGCCTCGGCGCCGCGCATGCAGACCACCGGTGTCAGCATCAGGCGCGTACTGAACAGGTCGGTCCCCAGCCGGTCGCAGCGGCGCGAGATGAAGGTATACCCCTCCTGGAGTAAGGCCAGGGAGTCGTCCAGGGTCGATTCGTGGGGGATGTCGGACATGCCGGGCCTCCGTGCTGGGCGGGAGTCGGTCCCGGGCATCAAACCGGCGGGCGGGCGCAGGGGTTTCCGCAGAGCGCGGATGGCGAGAAAGAATCCCCCAGATCGCCTTCCGTTCCGCGCCGGCTTTCCCCACCCGCCTCGGGGCGTGGTAACGAGGCCGTGCAACGCCCTGCAGGAGGCCCGGCATGTCCCTGGTTCCCACCTTCGCCACCGCGCCCAGCTTCCTCGGCGCTCCCTGGGGCGCCCCAGGGGGCGAGCAGGCTGGGTTCACCGTGGCGGGCATCCCGCTCGATATCGGCACCACCAACCGGGCCGGGGCGCGCTCCGGGCCGCAGGCGATCCGCCAGGCCAGCCGCATGCTGGTGGACGGCGCCCACCCCACCCGCTGGATGGACCCGGCGACCCTCTCCCTCGTGGATGCCGGCGATTTCCGCATCGCCCTTGGCGACCTGCCCGCCAGCCTGCGGCTGATCGAGGAGCAGGCCGCGCCCTTGCCGCACCTGCTGGCGCTGGGCGGCGAGCATGGCATCACCCTGCCGTTGCTGCGGGCGCTCTCGAAGCGGCGCTCTGGCCCGCTGGCGCTGGTGCATTTCGACGCGCATGTGGACACTTGGCCGGACAATTTCGGCCAGCCGCTCGGTCATGGCTCGGTCTTCTACCACGCCATCCGCGAGGGGATCGTGGACCCGCGCCGGATGATCCAGGTCGGCATCCGTTCCCCCGTGCAGCGCGAGGTCTGGGACTGGACGCTGGACCAGGGCGTGACGGTGCTGACCGGGCAGGAGGTGCAGGAACTCGGCCCCGCCACCGTGGCCGCACGGATCCGCGCGGTGGTGGAGAGCGCGCCGGCCTATCTGAGCTTCGACATCGACGCGCTGGACCCGGCCTTCGCGCCGGGCACCGGCACGCCGGAAATCGGCGGGCTGGCGAGCTGGCAGGCCCAGGCCATTCTGCGCCGGCTCGACGGAATCGGTTTCCAGGGCATGGATGTGGTGGAAGTGGCGCCGGCCTTCGATAACGCCGAGATCACCGCCCTGGCGGCGGCGACAATCGTCTGGGAATACTTGGCGCTGGTGGCGCCCCGGTAAAAAGGTCGGGGGAAAGAATTCCCCCGAACCCCCTTCTTCTTTTTGTCAGTTTGCAATGCTGGTGACGAGCGTACACGCCGGGGCTGATACAGCCCCGGCGACTACGGCCACCACAAGCGCGACCGAAAACTTGCAAAAAGAAGATGGGGGTCTGGGGGAATTCCTTCCCCCAGCCTTTCTTCAGGCCGCCGCGGCGACCTCCTCGGCATGGCCCGGCGTCTCCAGCAGCGGCTGGTCCCGCACCTCGGCCATCCGCGCGCGGTCGAAGCCGTTGAAGGCGGTGCGCAGACAGCCGCCATAGGCGCCGAGCTGACCGACCTCGATCCAGTCGCCCTCGCGGATATCCTCGGGCAGCAGGAAGGGGCCGCGCATGAAGTCGGCGCTGTCGCAGGTCGGGCCGAAGAAGGCGAAGGGTCGCAGCGTGGCGCTGGCCTCGCCCTCCGGGCGGATGATCCGCACGGGGAAGCGGAAGCCCGGCGCGCCGGCATCCGAGAGGCTGCCATAGACGCCGTCGTTCACGTACAGCACGTCGCCGCGTCGGGCCTCCACCTGCACCACCACGGAGGTACCGGCGGCCACCAGCGCCCGGCCCGGCTCCGCCCAGAGGCGGGCATCGGGCAGGCCGAGCTGCGCGAAACCCTCCTCGATAGCGGCGAAGTAGTCGCCCAGCGGCGGCGGGGTGACGTCGGGATAGGCCACGGGGAAGCCACCGCCGACATCGATCACCTCCACCGGCACGCCGGCGCGGCGCACCGCCTCGCCGGCCAGCGCCAGGGCGCGGCCATAGGCGGCCGGGTCCAGGCACTGGGAGCCGACATGGAAGCTCAGGCCCAGCCGCACCGCGCGCGGCCGCGCTGCCCGCAGCAGCGCCACGGCCTCGTCGAGCGGCGCGCCGAACTTGCCGGAAAGATCATAGACCGCGCCGCCCTTCGGCATAGCCAGCCGTACGACCAGACCGAGATCGGTGGCCCCGCCGGTCTCCTGCAGGATCTTCTCCAGCTCCTCGGCGCTGTCGAGCACGAAGTCCCGCACCGCGTGGCGCTCATAGGCCTCGCGGATCGCCGGGCGCGACTTCACGGGGTGCATGAAGTGGATCTGCGCCTTGGGGAACATCTGCCGCACCAGCCGTACCTCGGCCGCCGAGGCGCAGTCGAAATGGCGCACGCCACCGGCCCAGAGGGCGCGCAGCACCGCCGGCTCCGGGTTGCACTTCACGGCATAGAGGACATCGCCCCGGAAACCGTGCACGAAGCGGCGGGCGGCCGCGGCGAGGGTCGCCGGGCGCAGGCAGTGCATCGGCTCGGTGGGGCGGTCGGCGGCCACCAGCTCGCTCACGCCCGGCAGCATCAGGGCGGCACCCGCCGACTCGGGGCGGCGGCGGATCGGAGCAACGGCGGCGCGGGAACGAATCGGGGCCATGGGCAGAACTCGCAACGTCGCAGGAGGGGTGCGGCGGACCGGCCGGGCGGGCACAGGGCAGCGCGGGAGAGGAAAGGAAAGGGCCGAGGCCCGGCGCGTCAGGCGCGCGCCGATCGCGGTTCGGGCGGTGTTGCGATGACGGGCATCGCGCGATGAGAGGCAGCGAACATATCCGTTCCCTTAGGGGGCGCCGGCCCACGGGTGGCCGGCTCGACCGAAAAGGACGCGTTACGTCGTTGCTGTGCCCTCGCAGGGTCCTGGCACGTGCGATTGCGTCGTCGGCCTCAATATAGGGAGGCGGGCCGGAAAAAACACGGGAAGAACGCACCCCTGCCTTGCATTTTGCCGGCCTCCGGATGGCACCGGGCGCATACGGACCGGCGCTTGCCCCTCTCAGCCGCCAGGCAGCGCCGTCACCTCCGCGCTGACGGTGGCTTCCGCGGCGCCCAGCACGGTCAGCGCATCGGATTCCGGCACCACCTGTTGCAGCCGCAGGCTGGGCTGGGAGAGCGTCAGGCGCAGGCCGCCGGTGCGGGCAGGGTCGGACAGCGTCCTTTGCAGCACGGCCAGGGCATCGGCGATGCCGCCGCGCAGGTCATAGACGGCGATCCCGCTCAGCCAGTCGCGGATCTGCTCCTCGAAGGCCAGGGTCGCGGCGGACCAGAGCAGGCTGTCGATGTCTCGCGCGAAGCGGATATCGGCGAGGCGGATGCGGGTGCCGCCCCGCTCCACCACCGGCCGGGCGGAGAGGATGATCCGGCCGGAGGTGTCGGGCAGAATGCCAGGCAGTTCGGCGGCGAAGCGGATGATGGCCGCCACGGCCGGCGCGCTCGGATAGATGGTGATGTCCCGGATGCGCAGCGTGCCCTGCACCCCGGCCACCTCGAAGGGAATGGCGCGCTTGCCGAATTCTTCCATTACCCAGTCGCGGATCATGTCGTAGCCGGCGCGGACGGGGATGAAGAGTCGCAGGCGGCCATTGCGGTCCGGCACCCGGTGCAGCGGCGGCAGAGGGCCGGCGGGCGGCATCCGTCCGGCGGTGGCGGCCACCGCCGTCCGCGCCTGCAGCGCCAGGCCGAGGCGCAGCGCATCCGGTTCCACCGCCAGGCCGGAGAAGCCGAGCGAGAGCGGATGCACCAGCACATGCAGCGGCGGCGCGGCGGGGAGCTGTACGGGAATGTCGTAGTTGCGCCAGGCCTCCTGCATCTCCTGGCGGATGCGGTCGCAGGGGATGGCCTCCCGCAGGTGCTGCGGCAGGTCGCGCAGGGCGGCATCCACCCGCGCCTTCACCTGGTCCTCGATGCCGATCCAGACGCCGCCGATGACCTCCAGCCGCGGCGCCTTGGTCCATTGGTAGTTCACCTCCAGCCCGACCACGGGGCACCAGCTTTCGTCGAGCGCGAGGTCGAGATCGGCCTGCACCTCGGCGGCGGCGTCGAAGTTCTTGACGCCGAGCGCCAGCAGGTCGGCCAGACCGCCGCTGAGCCCGCCATCGCCGTTCACCGCCAAGCTCGTCGTGACGCGCAGGGCGCCATCCTCCGCGCGGGAGAGTGTGACGCCGCTGGTCCGCCGCACGGTGTAGCGGTAGCGCGTGCCGGAGGACTCGCCGGAATCGCTGAAGCTGTCCGGCAGCAGCCGCTCGGCAGCATCCCGCAGCAGGGGAAAGGGCAGGCGCAGCGGCAGCGAAACCTCGCTCTCCTGCGGCGGCAGGTCGAGCCGCGTGGAGTGGCGCTCCGGCGCCTGCGACAGCAGCCGGTCACGGCCTTGATACCAGGTGAGGCCGAACCAGGCCGGGCCAGCGACCAGCAGGAGAATGGCTGCCAGGATCCAGGCGCCGCGCTTGCTCAAGGGTTCTCTTGCTCCCCACGCAGAAAGGCTGGGGGAATGAATTCCCCCAGGCCCCCTTCTTTTTTCTCCGAGTTTCCGGCGCCGCCTCGTCGCAGAGCGCCAAACCGACAAAAAGAAGATGGGGGTACGGGGGAATTCATTCCCCCGACCTTGTTCTGTCACGCGCCCCGGCGGAACACCACTGTCAGGTTGTTGGCTGGCATCGGCACCACCGGCCCCGCCGCGAAGCCCGCGGCAATGGCGGCTTCCGTCACCGCCTCAAGCGCGCGCAGACCCCATTCCGGGTTGCGCTCGCGCAGGCTGCGGTCGAATGCGGCATTGCTCTCGGCCAGCGGCACGCCGTGCTGGCGGTAGGGGCCATAGAGCACCAGGGGCGCGCCGGCGGGCAGCAGCCGGGCCGCGCCGGCCAGTAGCCCGAGTGCCGCGCGCCAGGGCGCGATGTGGATCATGTTGATGCAGAGCACCGCATCGGCGGCCGGAATCGGCCAGTCCGGCGACGCGGCATCGAGCGCCAGCGCCGGGCGGAGGTTGGGCAGGCCGGCCTTGGCTGCCCAGGCGTCGATGCTGGCGCGCGCGGCGGGATCGGGGTCGGAGGGCTGCACGGTCCAGCCGGGCAGGGCGGCGGCGATGTGCAGGGCGTGCTCGCCGGTGCCGCTGGCCACCTCCAGCAGCAGCCCGGAGGGGCCGAGCTGTTCGCGCAGCACCGCCAGGATGGGCTCGCGGTTGCGTAGCGCGGCGGGCGCCGAGCGGCGGGCGTTGCTCCCGCTCACGAGCGGCCGACCAGTGCCAGGCCCAGTTGCCGCAATCCCGCCCATTGCTGGCGCAGCCAGCCGCCGCTGGCCAGTTCCTCCGGCAGCCGCTTGTCGCCGGTGGCGGGGAAGAGATCGCGGCGGAAATCGGCGGTGCCGAAGATCCAGTCCCAGATCGGCAGCAGCACGGCGTAGTTCTTGCCGAGACGCCCGGCGCCGAGGCGGCTGTGGTGCAGCCGGTGGAAGCGCGGCGAAACCAGCAGCCGCTCGCCGAGACGCCCGAAGGAAAGGCGGACATTGGCGTGGCTGAACGCCTCGGCCACGCGCAGCACGACGACGACGATGGGGAACTGCCCCGGCGGCACACCGATCAGCAGCGCCAGCCCGCCGAACCAGACGGCGGTCAGCAGGTCATCCACGATGTGGTTACGGTCATCCGTCCAGAAGGTCATCTGCCGCTGGGCGTGGTGGAGGGAGTGCAGGGCCCACCACCAGTCGAAGCGGTGCTGGAAGCGGTGGCGCCAGTACTCGCCGAAATCCAGCACCACGATATAGACGGCGAGCGCCAGCAGCGGCGCGTCACGCAGGGCGGGGAAGAGCGTCTCCAGCGTCGGCGGCACCCAGCCGCTGCTGGCGACGAGGCCGGAGAGGCGCGATTCCAGCGAGGCGAAGAGGATGAAGGCCAGCAGCGGCAGCAGGCCGAGCCGCGTGAGAAGCGTGTAGAGGATGTCGGTGCGGATGCTGCGCCCGTCGGTGCGCGGCTCCACCGGGCGCCAGGCCTCCAGCGGCCGGCAGACAAGGTAGACGACGAGGACCTGCACCAGCCCGAAGAGGGCGAAGTCGATCCACTCGAAGGCATCCTCCGCCCAGGCCATCAGGCCGAAGGCATAGAGCGCCGGCTGCACCAGCGTCTCGAAGATCCAGCCGTTCAGACTGTCCCAGCCATCCTGCAGCGCCCCGATCATGGCCCGCCCCTTTCCGCTCTCAGGCACCTTGCGCGGGCAGCAGGGCGAAGCAGAAGCCCTTTGCCTGCAACCCGGTGAGAAGATCCTCGAAGACCAGCCCGAAAGGCTCGCGCCGGCTGCGCACGCCCCAGTGCATGATCAGCACCTCGCCGTCGCGCACGCGGGCGAGCGCCTGGGCGAGCAGCCTGTCGTTGGGATGGGCGGTGCTGTTCAGCTCGTCACCCAGGAAGCCGTTGGCGGTCCAACCCTGGTGGCGGAAGCCGGCGGCCGCGGCGAGGCGCAGCGCATTGGGCGTGGTGTGGCCGCCCGGAGCGCGCCAGAGCGGCAGCACCCGGGCCTCGGGCGCGATGCTGCGCAGCGCCTCGATCGGCCGCGTCAGCTCGGCTCTGAGCGCCGCAGCGTCCAGCACCTCAGCGCCCTGGCCGCGCCGGTTGACGTAGCGGACCCGGCCGGGGCCGGGATCTCCCGCGAAATACCAGTGGCGCCAGGTATGGCTGGCGAAGGCATGGCCCTCGGCGGCGCGGGCGCGCCAGAACTCCGCCCAGGCCGGGCCGAGGCTGGTGTCGCCGCGGGCGGTCGGCTCATTGGCCAGGAACAGCGTGGCGCGCACCTCGCGCCGCCGCAGGGCGGCGGCGATCATCTCCGCCTCGCGGCCCCAGCCGGTGTCGATGGTGAGATAGAGCGTGCCGGCGCGGCATTGCGGCAGGGACGGGCGGGCGAGCCCGCCCTGCGCCCGGGCGCAGGGCGCGGCGAAGGCCAGCGGCGCCAGCCCGGCGAGTCGCAGCAGGGAGCGCCGGCCGGGCCGGAGCGAGGTCGTCATGCCGGCGCGCCTAGTTGGTGACCGGCTCGGCGGGAGCGGTGGCCGAGAAGAGGATGCCATGCGGCGAGCGGCCGACGCGCTGCGTCTCCAGCACGCCTTTCTGCGGATCCACGATGGCGATGCGCCCCTTCCAGCGCAGTGTCACCCAGAGGCGGCCCTGCGGGTCGAAGCTGACGCAGTCGGGCCCGCCCGGCACGTCGAGGCTGCGGATCACCTCGAGGCTCTTGGGATCGAGCAGGGTGATGCGGCTGTCCACCCGGCTGGTGACATAGAGGACGTCTCCCGCGGGGCTGGGGAAGAGGGCATGGGCGCCGCGCCCGACGGCGATCCTGCGCTCCACTGCCTGGGTCTCGGGGTTCAGCACCGCTACGTGGTCGCTGCCCATGACGCCGACCAACAGCCTGTCCTGGTGCCAGATGATACCGGCCGGTTCGGGGCCGATCTCGACCTTCCACAGCGGCTGCAGCGTCTCCAGGCTGATCGCGACGACAAGCCCATTGCCCTGCAGCGTCACGTAGACGACCTTGCCATCGGGGCTGTAGGCGAGGTGGCTCGGCATGTCCGGCATGTCGAGCCGGGCGGCGAGGGAAAGGTCGCGGCCGTCCCAGCGGTAGATGTCCACCTGGTCCCGCCGCAGGCTGGTGATGACCAGGAAGCGCCCGTCGGGGCTGAAGCCCATATGATAGGGGTTCGACAGCGGCTCGCGCTTCAGCAGCTCGCCCGTGCCCGGATTGATGAACAGCATCTCGTTGGCGCCCGAATCGCCCACCAGCAGCGTGCCGCCATCGGGCGTCAGCGTCAGGTGGTGCACCTCGCGCAGCACGCGGATGCGCGACTTCTCGGCCCGGCTGTCGGCATCCAGGACCTGGATGGTGGCATCGGCGGAATTCAGCACATAGACCAGCCCCGCCGCCCGGGCGACGGGGCTGCCGGCCAGCAGCGCGGCGAAAAGGGCGAGGCCCGCGGTGAGGAGGGGGGCGTAGAGCGCGGGCAGCCGCATGGTCCCTGCCTTCGGAAGGGTCAGGCCGGCCGGGGGGATGGCGCGGCGGGGGATGGTCCTTGTAGCAGTTCCGCTTTTGCTCCGGCCAGCGCGGCACCTGTGGTACCGGGTGAAAGCTGCTTCATCCCGGTTAACCCTCCGTTATCGGCGGGACGGGCGTGGCCGCAGGCCCGCCTGTGAAGAGGCAGAAGAAGGGGGGGAATTCGGGTCTGTCCTCAAATCCGGCGGGGGGCGGAACCGGGGGAGAAGGAATTCTCCCCCGGACCCCCTCTTCTTCTTCTTCTTCTTTTTGTCAGTTTTTGCCGCGCGGGCGGGGAGCGCCCGCGCCGGGGCTGAAGCAGCCCCGGCGGCTGCGGCGGTCGGCTGCCACCGGAGCGACCGAAACTTGCAGAAAAAGGAGGGGGGGGGGTTGGGGGAGTTCACTCCCCCAACCTATTCCAAGGCAGGCCTTCCCTCGACCGCCGGTGCTCAGAGTGCGGACTTTTTCTCCTGGTGAACCGCGAGGCTGCCGATCGAATTGCCCCCATCCACCGTCAGTGTCGCGCCGGTGATATAGGCGGCGGCGCTGCTGGCCAAGAATAGCGCAGCGTTGCCGACATCCTCCGGCGAGGAGCCACGGCCGAGCGGGATGGCGGCCAGGGTGGCCTGGACATGCGCCTCGTTCAGCGGGCTGGCGGTGCTGCCGGGGGCGAAACCGGGTTCCAGCGCGTTCACGCGGATGCCGTATTCCGCCAGCTCGATGGCGAAGCCCTTGGTCAGCCGATCGAGCGCCGTCTTGGAAGTGCAATAGGGCACCACGGAGCGGCGCATCTTGCGCGCGGCGCCGGAGGAGATGTTGAGAATGTTGCCCTTCACCCCGGCGGCGATCATCTGCCGCGCGGCGGCGCGGGTCAGCAGGAAGGGCGCGCGCAGGTTGATGTCGAAGATGCGGTCCCACTCTTCGGCGTCGATATCCAGCAGGAAGCCGCTGGGATAGACGCCGGCATTGTTCACCACGACATCCGCCGCGCCCCAGCGCGCGCCCACGGCGGCAACCAGCGCCTCGATGGCGGCCGCGTCGCGTAGGTCGGCGGGGTGGGCAAAGCTGCCCTCGGGCAGGATTCCGGCCAGTTCGGCCAGGGCGGCCTCGTTGGCGTCCGTGACGCAGAGCCGGGCGCCGGCCTCGGCGAAGGCCTGCACGATCCAGCGGCCGATGACGCCGCAGGCGCCCGTTACCACCACGCCCTTGCCGGCCAGTTCCTGAGCAAAGTCCATCGCGGTTTGCCTCTCCGGGAGTTGGTCCGATGCAGCTATCCGAACCGGCGGCCGCTGCAAAGCCCGCAGCCGGCGGGGCGGCGGCCCCACATGCGGCAGCGAATGCGCAGCCTTGCGGTTTTCCCCTGTGACCAAAGGCGTGTTGCGTCGTTAGAATGCTGCACCGCAGCAAGGCAGGAGCGACACTGTCACGCCGGGCGAAACAGGCGAAAAGGACTTTACCTGATGGCAGAGACGCTTTCCGGCCTGGACGAGTTGATCCGCCTGCGCCAGCGCTGGACGCGGCTGCTGACCGGCGGCCTCCCGGGCGAGGCGGTGGAGGATGAGACTATCCAGGCGGCCGCGCGCCTGACCGAGATCCGGGATTTCGGCAGCAACCCGGGGCGGCTGCGCATGCTGGCCTATGTCCCGCTCGGCCTGCCTCCCGGCGCGCCGCTGGTGGTGGCGCTGCATGGCTGCACCCAGACCGCCGCCGGCTATGATCGCGGCTGCGGCTGGTCGGAGATGGCCGACCGCCTGGGTTTCGCGCTGCTGCTGCCGGAGCAGACCCGCGCCAACAACGCCTATCGCTGCTTCAACTGGTTCAGCCCGGCGGACACGCGCCGCGATGCGGGCGAGGCACTGTCGATCCGCCAGATGGTGGCGTGGATGCTGGAGCGGCACGGGCTGGACCGCAGCCGCGTCTTCATCAGCGGCCTTTCAGCGGGGGGCGCGATGACCTCGGTCATGCTGGCCACCTATCCGGAGGTCTTCGCCGCCGGGGCTATCCTCGCCGGCCTGCCCTATGGCGCCGCCACCGATGCCTCGGAGGCGCTGGAGGTGATGCGCCATGCGCCACCGCGCAGTGCCCGCGAACGCGGTGACGCGGTGCGGGCGGCCTCGGCGCATGCCGGCCCCTGGCCGCGCGTCTCCGTCTGGCAGGGCGAGGGCGATGGCACGGTGCAGCCCGGCAATGCCGAGGAGGTGCTGAAGCAGTGGCTCGACCTGCACGATCTGGCGCTGGAGGCGCCAACCGCGGTCGAGCGGACCGGGGCAGTGGTGCACCGCCGCTGGTGCGGCCCGGACGGGCGCGTGCTGGTCGAGGCGCACCGCATCGCCGGGATGGAGCACGGTGTGCCGCTGCATCCCGGCAGCGGGGCGGGGCGGATTGGCGTGGCGGGGCCGCACCTGCTGGATGTGGGGATCTCCTCGACCCATGGCATCCTGCGCTTCTGGGGCCTGGGCACCGATCAGGTGGATACGCCGCGGCAGTTCCGCGTCAACAGCCATGGCGAGGCGCAGGAGGTGACGCCGCGCCGCTTCGATCCGGCGCGCCTGCTCGACAAGGCGCTGCGCTTCGCCCGGCTGCGCTGAGGCGGGTGCGCCTCAGTCCGGGCTTTTCACCGGCTCCCGGCCATCCGGCGCGGCGGGTTTCCCTCGGCGTCCCGCCGGCCGGGCCGGGCCGCTCCCCGGCGGCATCGGGCTGTCGAGGGTTTCCAGGAACAGCCCCCGGGCGGCGCAGGGGGTGCGGTCGTCCCAGGCGACGCCGAGCCCCCATTCCGGCAGGCTGACGCCTTCCGGCAGCCCGACCGGACGGAACACCACCCCGGGCACGCGCATCCGCGCCGCCCATTCCGGCAGCACCGCGATGCCGATGCCGGCGGCCACCAGATTGACGATGGTCTGCTTCTCCTCGGCCTCCTGCGCCACGCGCGGCGAGAGGCCCAGGCCGGCGAAAAGCCGCATCACCCCGTCATGGCTGTGCGGGCGGGTGCGGCGCGGCGGCAGGATCAGCGGCAACTCGGCGAGCTCGGCCAAGCGTAGGTGGCGGCGGCTGGCCAGCGGGTGGCGGCGGGGCAGCGCGGCCACGGGATGCTCCTGGAGCAGCCAGCGGAAGGCGAGCCCCGGCTCGGCCACCGGCGGCGGGCGGATGAAGCCGAGATCGAGCCGGCCGCTGCGCAGCTGCGGCAGGATCTCCGCCGACTTGGCCTCGACGAGGCGGATGTCGATCTCCGGATGCGCGGCGCGGAAGCGCGCCAGCAGGTCCGGCAGCAGCCCGGCGGCGGCGCTGTCGATGGCGCCGATGCGCAGCGGGCCGCCCGGCGCCTGCGCCAAGCCCCGCACCATCCGCGCGGCCATCGCGGCGTGCTCCAGGATGGCGCGGGCCTCGCCCGCCAGGGCGGCGCCGGCCAGGGTGGTGGCCACCTGCCGAGTGGTGCGGCGCAGCAGGGGCGTGCCCAGCTCCTCCTCCAGCAGCCGCACCTGCCGGCCCAGCGCGGTGGGTAGCATGTTGAGCCGGGCGGCGGCGCGGCCGAAATGCAGCTCCTCCGCCACCGCCAGGAAGCATCTGAGCTGCTTCAGCTCCACCCCGTGTCCTCCTGCCTCGGCGCCCGGCCGGCATTATGGCGCTTTTTTGCACAATCTTTCAGCTGCGGACTGCGCCGCCGCGCCGCCCTAGCCTGTCCGGCAAATCGCTAGAGAGGACCGCCCATGCGCGAGTACAGCATTGCCGCCATTCCCGCCGACGGCATCGGGCCCGAGGTCATCGCCGCCGGATTGCAGGCGCTCGCCGCGCTGGAGCGGCGCATGGGCAGCTTCCGGCTGCATGTCGAGACCTTCCCCTGGGGCTCGGACTACTACCGCCAGCACGGCGTAATGATGCCCGCCGACGGGCTGGCCACGCTCAAGAAGTTCGACGCCATCTATTTCGGCGCGGTGGGCGCCCCCGATGTGCCGGACCATGTGACGCTCTGGGGCCTGCGCCTGCCGATCTGCCAGGGCTTCGACCAGTACGCCAATGTGCGCCCGACCAAGATCCTGCCCGGCGTCACCCCGCCGCTGCGCGACTGCGGCCCGGGCGACCTGGACTGGGTGATCGTCCGCGAGAATTCCGAGGGCGAATATGCCGGGCATGGCGGCCGCGCGCACAGGGGCCTGCCGGAGGAGGTGGCGACGGAGGTGGCCATCTTCACCCGCGTCGGCGTGACGCGGATCATGCGCTACGCCTTCCGCTTGGCCCAGGCGCGGCCGCGCAAGTTCCTCACCGTCGTTACCAAGTCCAACGCCCAGCGCTTCGGCATGGTGATGTGGGACGAGATCGCCGAGGAGGTCTCTAAGGAGTTCCCCGACGTCACCTGGGGCAAGATGCTGGTGGACGCCATGACCATGCGCATGGTTCTGAAGCCGCAGAGCCTCGACACCATCGTCGCCACCAACCTGCATGCCGATATCCTCTCCGACCTCGCCGCCGCGCTGGCCGGCTCGCTCGGCGTGGCGCCCACCGGCAACGTGGACCCGGAGCGGCGCTTCCCCTCGATGTTCGAGCCAATCCATGGCTCCGCCTTCGACATCACGGGGAAGGGCATCGCCAACCCGGTCGCCACCTTCTGGACCGGCGCGCAGATGCTGGAGCACCTGGGCGAGGCGGAGGCCGCCGCGCGGCTGATGCGCGCGGTGGAGCGCGTCACCGGCGCCGGCATCCTGACGCCCGATCTCGGCGGCAAGGCCACGACGAAGGAGATCACGGAAGCGGTCTGCGACGCCATCCACAGCGCCAATATCTGAGGCGCCTCGAGTGTCCCGATTCCGAAGTCCTGCGGACTTCGTTATCCGGACACTCGCCTTTGTTTTCAGTGATCTGCTGATTCGCGTCATCCGCTGCAAAAGCAGCAGACTTCGCGGGCGGGATACTGGCAAGAACCAACCCAACGAGGAAACGTCCATGCTGCAACGCCGCACCCTGCTGGCGGCAGGCACCGCCCTGCTCGCCACGCCCGCCCTGCGCTCCGCCCGCGCGGCGGACTTCCCCGACCATGCCGTCACCATCACCGTCCCCTTCGCGGCGGGCGGGCCAACCGATGTGGTTAGCCGCTTGGTGGCCGAGGGCATGTCGAAGAATCTCGGCCAGCCCGTCGTGGTAGAGAACGTCACCGGCGCCGGCGGCACCATCGCCGCCGCGCGCGTCGCCCAGGCGCGGCCGGATGGCCATACGCTGCTGATGCACCATATCGGCCATGCCAGCACGGCGACGCTCTATCGCAAGCTGCCCTATGACGTGCAGGAGAGCTTCGCGCCGCTCGGCCTGGTCTCGGACGCGGCGATGACCATCGTCGCCCGGCCCGACTTCCCGGCCACCGATCTCCAGGGCGTGCTGGGGGCGATCAAGGAGCAGGGTGACAAGCTGACGCTGGCGCATTCCGGCCTCGGCGGCGCCAACCAGCTCTGCGGCATGCTGCTGCAGCGCGCCGCCGGGCGGGCGCTGACCACGGTGGTGTTCCGCGGCAGCGCGCCGGCCATCACCGACCTGATGGCCGGCCGCATCGACCTGTTCTGCGACCAGGCGACCAACACGGTGGGCTTCATCCGCGACGGCCGCGTCAAGGCCTATGCCGTGACCCTGCCGCAGCGGGTGCCCGGGCTCGATCTGCCCACCACGGCGGAGGCTGGGGCACCGGAACTGGCGATGAGCACTTGGCACGGCCTCTATGCGCCGCGTGGCACGCCGCCGGAAGTGCAGGAGCGGCTTTCCGTCGCCATCCGCGCCGCGCTGCGCGAGGAGCGGCTGCTGACCCGCTTCAACGAGCTGGTGACCGCCCCTGCCAGCCAGGAGCGCGCCACCCCCGCCTATCACGCGCGCTATCTGGCCGAGGAGGTGGCGCGCTGGCGGCCGATCATCCAGGACGCCGGGCAATACGCCGACTGATGTCGGGGTTGGCGGCCGGCGGCGCCACCAGTGCCGCCGGTCCCGGAAGGGGCGGCCACAAGGAGCAGGGCCTGCCCCCGTCACAGCCCGACCTCCCCGCGCGGTGTGGCGCGGTGGCGGCAGGAGGCGGCGATTCAGGAAGGGCGGGTTGTGTGCACCGCATCAATCATCACCTCTAGTTGAGATTCTGTTTTGCCTTGCAGCTTCCAAAGGACGATCGGGCTTCGTTAATCTCATTACGTTACCGATGAGAGGGGGCGCTGCATCGCAATGGCAAGCTCTGTCCGACCCGATCTGCCGGAGAACACCCGCGTTGCCGTCGAGGGCCAACGGCTCGAGGTGGGTGACGCCCTGAAGGCCAGCGCGGCGGCGCGCGCGCGGGCCATCGCCGCTAAGTATTTCGGCCGCGCCGCCGATGTCACCGTGATCTTCTCGCGGCAGGCCAAGGGCTTCGGCTTCTGCTGCAACATCCGCTTCCGGGTCGCCGGCGCGATCGACTTCGACGGCCGCGCCATGCACCGGGACGCGCATGGCGCCCTGACCATGGCCCTGGAGCACGTGGCCAAGCAGCTCCGCCGCCGCAAGCGCGCCATGCGCGAGGACAAGCCAGCCAACCTGGCCAAGGACAACCTGTTCCGCCTGCACGGCCAGCCGGTGGCCGAGCGCGACGAGGCGCTGGGCCTGCTCGACGACGGACTGGACGGCGAGGAGGCGGGCTTCGGCTGGATGCCGGCCCAGGGACAGGAACCCCGCGCCGGGCGACCGCCCGCCGCGGCCGAGTAGCGGCCGGGCCGCCGGGAAGGGGGCACCGCCCCCTGGCCCCGGCCGGATGCCGGCCCCCTGCTGTGGAGAAGGCCATGGAAGCGGAGGGCGAGACGGGACGGCAGGCGGGGCAACCCGCCACGGTCTGGGGCGAGTTCCTGCGGAGCCATTTGCGGCAGGAGGATGCAACGCGGCCACGGCACAGGCATCCCGCCGCGGATGACCCGGAGCAGCTGGCGCCACCCCGGAAGTTGGCCGCCCGGTCCCACCTGTGCTCGCCCGAAGCTCCCGCCCCCAGCCAGGGCCAGGCCGGCTGACTGTCTCAAGAGGGCCCTGAGCGGCAGGAGGGCCTTGGCCGCCTGCCTGGTCCCATGTGCCGCTGCCACCGTATCGGGATGATCCTGCCGCTCAGGGCTGTGATGCGGCGGGGTGAGACGCCCGGGCGCGCCAGCCTGCTCTGACCCCTTCCGCCGGCTGCGCCATGGGGCGATCGTCCCGGAACGCTGCCGCCTGGCCTGTCGCCGCAGGCGGGATGGGCCTTGCCGGGTGGCGGCAACTGTGGCGGGCTGTCCCGGCGACCGGGAAGGCGCGAGATCCTGCAGGAGGGCTGGGCATGAGCGGCGATACAGTGCTGGTCTGGGGCGCCGGCGCGATTGGCGGCACCATCGGCGCCTATCTGGGGCGCGCCGGCGAGCCGGTGCTGCTGGTGGACAAGGTCGCCGAGCATGTCGCCGCGATCAACGCCGGCGGGCTCGTCATCGAGGGGCCGGTGGAAGGCTTCACCCAGCCCATTCCCGCCGCGACGCCGGAAAGCCTGGAAGGCAAGTTCCGCCGCGTCATCCTGGCCGTGAAGGCGCAGGACACTGAGGCGGCGGCAAGGGCGCTGCGGCCCTTCCTGGCCGAGGATGGCTTCGTGCTCTCCGCGCAGAACGGGCTGAACGAACTGACCATCGCCGAGGTGCTGGGAGCGGAGCGCACGCTCGGCTGCTTCGTCAACTTCAGCGCCGACTGGCTGGCGCCCGGGCGGATCCTGTTCGGCAGCCGCGGCGCCGTGGTGGTCGGCGAGATCGACGGGCGCATCACCGACCGCGCCCGCGCGACGCATCGCCTGCTGCAGCACTTCGAGCCCGATGCGGTGCTGACCGACAATATCTGGGGCTATCTCTGGGGCAAGCTGGCCTATGGCGCCATGCTCTTCGCCACGGCGCTGGATAATGCCTCGATGACGGAGAATTTCGAGGCCGCGCGGTATTTCCCGGTCTGGCACCGGCTGGGCCAGGAGGTGATGGCGGTGGCGCGGGCGCGCGGCGTCACGCCTGTCGGCTTCAACGGCTTCGACCCGATGGCCTTCATGCCGGGCGCGCCGGAGGCCGCGGCGCGGGCGTGCATCGCGCAGCTCGCTGAGTTCAATCGGCACAGCGCCAAGACGCATTCCGGCATTTGGCGCGATCTCGCTGTCCGCAAGCGGCGCACAGAGGTGGATGCGCAGATCGGCGTCATCGCCCGGCTCGGCGCCGAAGCGGGGGTGGAGACACCGACCATCCGCCGCCTGGTCGTGCTGATTCATGACATCGAGGAAGGCCGGCGCGAGCAGGCCTGGGAAACCCTGGACGAGATGCTGGCCGCATGAGCCCGCGCTTCGCCGGCCGCCGTGCCGTCGTCACCGGCGCCGCCCAGGGGATCGGCCGTGCCGTGGTCCGCGCCTTCGCCACGGAGGGCGCGCGGGTCTGGGGGCTCGACCTCGATGCCGGCGGCCTCGCCGCGGCGCAGGATGCGGGCGCGGTGGAAACCCGCGCGCTGGACCTGTCCGAGCGCGCGGGCGTTCATCGCGTGATGGAGGAGATCACCGCCGCCGAGGGCGGGATCGACATCCTGGTCTGCTGCGCCGGCGGCGTGCGTGGACAGGTCGGCCGGCCCCTGGAGGACATCAACGAAGCCGACTGGCAGGTGATCTTCCAGGCCAATGTCGATGGCAGCTTCTGGTGCGCTCAGGCGGTGGCGCCGGTGATGAAGCGGCAGGGCGCCGGGCGCATCGTAAACATCGCCTCCAGTGCCGGGCTGCGGCCGAGCCTGACCGGCATCCAGGCCTATACGGCGGCGAAGCATGCGCTGGTCGGCCTGACCAAGCAGCTTTCCTTCGAGTTGGCGCCGCAGGGCGTCACCGTCAACAGCGTCGCGCCAGGCTTCGTGCTGTCAAACCCGACGACGCAGCGGCAGTGGGAAAGCTACGGGCCGGAAGGGCAGGAGCAGCTGGTGCAGGGCATCCACCGCCGGCGCCTCGGCCGGCCGGAGGACATCGCCAACGCCGTACTGTTCTTCGCCGACCCGGCCTCGGACTGGGTTTCCGGGCAAATCCTTTCGGTGGACGGCGGGCGCTCGTGATGCGTGTTTTTCCCGAATGGCAGGATCGGAGGTGACACCGTCACCTCGGAGGCGGTCCCAAGGGGCTTTGGGGGGCGGCGCCCCCCTGGCCTTCACTCCACCGCGATGCTGTGATCCACGGCGGCGGGCTGACGAGGCCGCCGCAGCAGCACCAGCAGCGGGATGGCCGCCAGCGAGAGCAGCATTAGCAGCTTGAAGTCGTCGATATAGGCGATGATCGTCGCCTGGTTCGTCACCAGCTCATCGAGTGCCGCGCGGCCGGGCAGGGTGAGCGGGCTGTAGGCCTGCATGTCCGGCTGCTGCAGCAGCCGGTTGAAGGGCGTGATATGGCTGACGAGCTCGGCGTGGTTGATCTGCGTGTTCTCGCTGATCAGCGCCGTCACCGCCGAGATACCCACCGCCGAGCCGATGTTGCGCGAGAGGTTGTAGAGCCCGGTGCCCTCACCGCGCTGATGCGCCGGCAGGGTGGAGAAGGTGACGGTGGTCAGCGGCACGAAGAGGAAGCCGAGCCCGGCGCCCTGCACGAAACCGGTGACGATGATCCGCCATTGCGAGACGTCGGGCGTCCAGGCGGTCATGTCGTACATCGCCCAGGCCGTCAGCAGCAGGCCGGTGGCCAGCAGCAGGCGCGTGTCCACCTTCCCGATCAGCCGGCCGACAATGAACATGCAGAGCATCGTGCCCATGCCGCGCGGCCCCATGACGATGCCGGCGGTGACCACAGGATAGCCCATCAGCGTCTGCAGATAGGGCGTCATCAGCGCCAGCGAGGCAAGATAGGTGATGCCGACGACGAAGATGAAGATCATGCCGAGGGAGAAATTGCGGTCCAGGAAGAGGCGCGGGTTCACGAAGGACCGTTCGGCGGTGAAGGTGTGCACGAGGAAGATGTAGAAGGCCGAGGCCGCGACCACCGCCTCGATCAGGATCTCGCCGGAGCCGAACCAGCCGAGCTGCTCGCCGCGGTCCAGCATCAGCTGCAGCGAAGCGATGGCGATGCTGAGCGCGCCGAAGCCGGTCCAGTCCAGCCTGGCGCTGCGCTCGATGCGTGTCTCCTGCACGAAGGCGCTGACGCCGAGGAAGGCAAGCACGCCGAGCGGCACGTTGATGTAGAAGACCCAGCGCCAGCTCAGATTGTCCGTCAGCCAGCCGCCGAGCACCGGGCCCAGCACCGGCCCCACCATCACCGAGACGCCGAACAGCGCCATGGCGGAGCCACGCTCCTCCAGCGTGTAGATGTCGAGCAGGATGGCCTGGGAGAGCGGCACCAGCGCCGCGCCGAAGAAGCCTTGCAGCAGCCGGAAGGCGACGATCTGCGCCAGAGACTGCGCCAGCCCACACAGCACGGAGGCGACGACGAAGCCGGCGATGGCGGTGAGCAGGACGCGCTTGCGGCCGAAGCGCGCCGAAAGCCAGCCGGAGGGCGGTGTCATGATCGCGGCGGCGACGATGTAGGAGGTCAGCACCCAGTTGACCTGGTCGGCGCTGGCCGAGACGCTGCCCTGGATATAGGGCAGCGCGACATTGGCGATGGTGGTGTCCAGCGCCTGCATGATCACCGCCAGGATGACGCAGGCGGTGATGGCGCCGCGATTGGCGACCGGCATGGCGGCGGCCTCAGCCGGCCCGGCCGGAGGTGCCGAACAGCCCGGCGAGGAAAGGCGGCAGGCCGCGTGCATGGCCGGTCTCGACGTTGATCACCGCGCTCATGCCGGCCCGCAGCGGCGGCGCGCCGGCCGGCGCGTCGATATGTACGCGCATCGGGATGCGCTGCACCACCTTTACCCAGTTGCCGCTGCTGTTCTGCGCTGGCAGCAGCGCGAAGCTGGAGGCGGAGGCGGGGCTGACGCTCTCCACCGTGCCGTGCCACTCGTAGCCGGGATAGGTGTCGATGGTGACCGTCACCGGCTGGCCGGGCTGCACATAGGTCAGCTCGGTCTCCTTCGGATTGGCCTCGATCCACATGTCCTCGGTAGCGACGATGCTGAAGGCGGCCGTCGCGGCGGCCAGGTACTGGCCGGGCTGGAGCGAGGGCACGTTGGTCACGGTGCCGGCGATCGGCGCGCGCACCACCGTGTGGGCCAGCTGCCGCGCCGCCTCGTCGCGCGCCGCCACGGCCTCGATGTAGCGCGGGTGCTGCTCGATCGGCAGGTCGGGATTGCCGGCCAGGTTGGCGGCGATGCCGGCGAGCTGCTGGTTCAGCGAGGCGACCTTCTGCTGCGCCGTGTGCAGGTTGCGCTCCGCCTGCTCGAAGGTGACGTGCGAGGCCACGTTGCGGGCGATGAGTTGGCGCTGCCGCTCCAGGTCGCGCGTGTTGTAGTCCACCTCGACCTGAGCCTCGCGGATCTGCGCCTGCATGTCGCGATAGCTGGCCTTCAGCGCGTTCAGGTCGTTGGCGACGATGCCCACCTGCGCCTCGGCGCGCGTCAGGGCGAGGCGGAAGGGCTGGTCGTCCAGCCGGAACAGCACGTCGCCTACCGCGACGCGCTGGTTCTCGTGCACCGCCACCTCGGTCACGATGCCGGAAACGTCCGTCGTCACGCCCACCATGTCGGCGCGGACATAGGCGTTCTCGGTGGACATCACCTGCCCGCCGGTGACGTAGAAATAGCCGCCCGCCAGCAACGCGACCGGCAGCAGCAGGAACAGCCCCCAGCGCAGCCAGCGGCGACGCGACACGGGCGTGGCGGGCGGAGAGGCGGGCGTGGCGACAGGGGGCGGCGGGGGCGTCGCCGCCTGGCGGCCCTCCTGCAGCCCGCTGGGCGCCGGTGCGCTGCTGAGGGCCATCTCTTCCTGCGGGGCTGTCCTGGTCTGCAGCCGGCTCATGGGTGCTTCCTCGCTGTCATCGCCATGGCAGTGGGCCGGCGCGCGGCCTGCTCAGCCATGCTTCGCCTCTTCGACGGGATGATCGCAGGCGGTGGTCAGGTTCTTCCGCATCCGCAGCAGCAGGCGCATCAGCTCCGTCCGCTCGGCCTCCGAAATACCCTCCAGCGCCTCGGCCCGGGTGCGCTCGGCCATCCGCTGGATGCGCTCCAGCATTGGATGCGCCCGCTCCGTCAGGAACAGCAGCCAGGCGCGGCGGTCGGTCGGATGCTGCCGTCGCTCGACCAGCCCGTGCTCCTCCAGCCGGTCGATGATGCGGGCCAGGGTGATCGGCTCGACCTCAAGCAGCTCCGCCAAGCCGCCCTGGTGGATGCCCTCGTTCGGCGCCAGGAAGGCCAGAACTTGCCACTGCGAGCGGGTAAGGCCCAGGCAGCGGGCGCGCTGCTCGAAGCGCTTGCGCAGGAAGCGGGCGACATCGTGCAGCACGAAGCCGAGGGTGGGCTGTGTGTCAGGCATGCGACCAGAGCCGGCAAATGTTCATAAGCAGCTTTCTTATAAGCATGCTTATGGAATGCTGCCAGTCCGGGCGCAGCGGCCCGCCCCGGCGCTTCGCTGCGGGATCATGAAAAGCCAAGGTTTGTCAGGACCTTGGTGGTGGCCCCACCGGCTGAAAACCTGGAATGCGGAATCGGAATGGCGAGGCCGCGGTGGCCCGGTCAGGCCCGGCGGAGGCTCCCGGCCGGCGGATTCCGGCGCGGGATCAGCGCCACCGCCGCCGCGAACTGCTCGGCCGGCACGGGGCGCGCGTAGAGGAAGCCCTGCACGGCATGCACGCCTTCCTGTTGCAGGACCAGGTTCTGAGCGGCGGTCTCCACCCCTTCCGCCAGGACCGGAATGGTGAGGCTCTGCGAGAGGGCGATCAGCGCGCGCAACAATGCCAGCTCCTGCCGGCCGCTGGGCACGCCGGCCACCAGCGAGCGGTCGAGCTTCACCCGGTCCACCGGCAGCCGCACCAGATGGGCGAGCGAGGAGAGGCCGCCGCCGAAATCGTCGAGCGCGATCCGCACGCCGAGGGCCCGGAGCGATTGCAGCACCGGCAGCAGGGCATCGAGATCCTGCGCGGCGATATCCTCCGGGATTTCGATCTCCAGCCGCTGCGCCGGCACCTTGTGGCGGAACAGCGCCTCGGCCACCTGCGCCGGGAAGCGCGCGTCGTTCAGCGTGGTGGCGGAGATGTTGATGGCGAGGAGCGGCGGCGCCTCGGGCCGGCCGGACCAGAGCGCGGCCTGGCGCAGGGCCGCCTCCAGCACCCAGCGGTCGATCTCCGGCATGAGGCGGGCGGCGCGCGCCTCGGCCAGGAACTCGTCGGGCGAAACGGCCGGCCCGGCCGGGCAGCCTGGCCAGCGGAGCAGGGCCTCGGCGCCGCAAAGGGCCTGCTCCTCCAGGGAGAATTGCGGCTGCCAAAGCAGCGCGAGCTGCCCCTGGGCGATGGCCTCGGGCAGCGCCACGCGCAACTGGTTGCGCCGGCGGTCGGCCTCCAGCATCTCGGCATGGAAGCGCGCGACCGAGCCGCGGCCTGCGGGCTGGACCTGGTAGAGCGCCAGCTCGGCGGCATGCAGCAGGGTGTCGGGCGTGGCGCCATCGGCCGGGAAGCTGGCATGGCCGATGCTCGCGGAGAGCGGCAGCTCCGTACCATTGGCCTGCACCGGCCGCGACAGTGCCCGCGAAAGGCGCATGGCCAGGCGGTCCATCCGGCCCTCGGCGTCCTCGCCCTGCGCCAGCACGGCAAATTCGTCGCCGCCCAGCCGGCAGACCAGGTCGTCGCCGCGCATGGCGGCGCGCAATCGTCCGGCGGCCTCGCACAGCAGGGTGTCGCCGGCGGCATGGCCGTGACGGTCATTCACGCTCTTGAACCGGTCGAGATCGACCAGCAGCAGCGTGAAGCTGCGGCCGGGCTCCTCCACCAGCGCTTCCAGCAGGCGCTGGAAGCCGGCGCGGTTGGCCAGCCCTGTCAGCTCGTCCCGCCAGGCGCGGCGCTCGGCACGCGCCTGGGCCTGCTTCAGCTCGGTGACGTCGATCAGCGTCAGCATGGCCGTCCGCGCCGGTGCGCCGCCGCTCATCGCCTCCGGCGGTCCCCAGCCGGAACTGGCCACCAGCACATTGACCTCGCCACGCCCTGGCCGGGCGGGGATCGTGGCTTCCTCCTCCTGGCCGAGGGCGAAGCCGAAAGGGCCGGGCTGGGCGATCCGGCTCGTCCGCATCAGTCCGGACTCGGCCATGCTGCCTGGCGCCACGCCGCCGAACAGCGCGGCGAGACGGCTGTTGGCGAAGAGGGTGCACCCGCTCTCGTCCAGCTGCCAGAGGCCGACGGAGGCATTGTCGAGCAGGGTCCGGCAGCGCACCTCGCCGGCGGCGACAGCCGCCTCGCGCGCCTTCAGCTCGGTGACATCGAGCGCGAAGTCCGCCACATGGCGGCCGGCGAGTGGGCGCCTGCTGATCCGCATCCAGCGGCCGCCGGGATAGGGGCGGTCGTAGGATTGCGGCGTGCCGCCCACATGCCGGGCGATGCGGCGCGCCAGCTCCTTCTCCACCGCGGCGCCGCTCGCCTCCTGGCGGAGGCTGCGCTGCGTCGGGTCATTATGGCGAAGCGACCCTGGCAGGGGCGCGAGGGCTTCCCGATGCAGCCCGGCACAGGAGGCGCTGCGCGCCACCCGCACGCGGTCCCGATCGAAGGTCGCAGCGTCGCAGGACGCCGCCTCGACCGCTTCGAGGAGCAGATCCCGCGCCGGCCGGCGCCGCCACAACCTTTCCAGCCAGTTCATCGAAGCCTGCCCGCCTCCAGGCGTGTGGATGGACGACAAATCATCTGCGGCCGAATTCCTCCCGGCGCGCTTCGAAGGCTGACAGGGCGATGTGAAGCAGTGATGAATCGCGCGGGGCTGCGGCGCACGGATGACGTGCCGAACCGGGGAATGTTTCGCAGCGATTGAGGCACCCGCTTAGGACTTCGCGATGCGCGGTCCTGATAGGCTGCCGCGAAACGCGTCAGGAAAGCAGGACCCGCATGCGCATTCGCTCCGCATTTCTCTTGGGCTTCGCCGCCGTCGCCTTGCCCGGCCTGATGGCCTCGAGCTGGCTCGCGGCCGGCCACTGGCACGCCTGGAACCGCACGCAGAGCGCGGAAGCGGCCACGGTTGTCGTCAGCAATGTGCAGCGCGCGCAGACCGCCTTCGCCGTGGAGCTGGGGCACCTCACCGCCGCGGCCATGGCGCCCCGGCCGGACCAGCAGGCGCTGGAGCACGCCCGCAGGATCAGCGACGCGCTGCTGGAGGAAGGCGTGCGGAGCGCCGCCGCCTCGGGCTTCGACAGCACCGCGCCGCGCGAGGCGGCGGCCGCGCTGGCCACGCTGCGGCAGCGGCTTGAGGCGACGGCCGGGCAGCCGCAGGCGGAGCGCGACGCGGCGCGCTACAGCCACGACATCCTCGCTCTCCGCATGGATCTCGGCAACCGCCTCTCGACGCTCGCGGCAGAGGCGGCGAAGCGCGTCGCCGCCGAGGCGCCCTCGGTGGCCAGCTCCGTCGCTATCGCCAGTCAGATCATGGACCTGCGCGAATATGCCGGGCGCCGCAACCTGATCATGAATGGCTGGATCGGCGGCCAGGGCGTCACGGCGGAGCAGATCCTCGCCGCGGATCGCCTGACCGGCCAGCTGCAGCAGGCCTGGGACAGCGCCCGGCGCATGATCGAGGCTTCCGGCTCCGCCCCGCTGCAGCAGGAACTGGCGCGGCAGACGGAGAACTACCTGCGCACCGAGGAGCCGCGCTGGCGGCAGCTCATCGACCTCGCCCGCGCCCGTCTCGCCGCGCCGGCCGGCGCCGCCCTGCCCGAATGGCCGCAGCCCCTGCCGCAGTTCCGCGCCTGGACCGTGCCCGCGCAGGCCCGCATCCTGCAGATGCGCGATGCGGCGCTGGAACAGGCCCTCGCCGATGCGCGGGCGGCCGCCTCGGAGGCCCGCACGGCCTTCCTGGCGGATCTCGCCCTGGCCGCCCTGGCGCTCGCGCTTTCGGCCGGTGCGGTGCTGGCGCTGCTGCGCCGGGTGGTGCTGCCGCTGCAACGGATGACCGCGACGGTGGAGCGGATCGCGCAGGGTGACCTCGGCGTCACGGTGCCCTGCGCCGGGCGGGCCGACGAACTCGGGCAGATGGCCGGCGCGGTCGAGCTGCTGCGCGGCAATTCCGTCGAGCGCGAGCGGATGGCAGCGGCGCAAGCGGCGGAGCAGGTGGCCAAGGCCCAGCGCGCGGCCGACATGGCGGCGCTGGTGCGCGCCTTCGAGACGGAGGCGGCGGAGCTGCTGCAGCGGGTAACGACGGCGGCGACGCGGCTGGACGCCACGGCGGGCGAAATGTCCGGCACGGCGCGCGACGGCACGGAGCAGGCCAAGGCGGTCGCCAGCGCCTCGGAAGCCGCCAGCACCAATGTGCAGGCCGTGGCTGCCTCGGCGGAGGAGCTAGCGGCCTCGATCTCGGAGGTGGCGCGGCAGGTGGGCGAGGGTGCCGCGGTCGCCCGCAAGGCCGCCGACAGCGCCCGCGCGACCGATGCCACGGTGCAGGCCCTGGCGCAGGCGGCCACCCGCATCGGCGAGGTGGTGAAGCTGATCAGCGACATCGCCGGGCAGACCAACCTGCTGGCGCTGAATGCCACCATCGAGGCGGCGCGGGCCGGCGAGGCGGGCAAGGGCTTCGCGGTGGTCGCCAGCGAGGTGAAGAACCTCGCCTCGCAGACCGCCCGCGCCACCGAGGAGATCTCCGCCCAGATCGCCGCGATGCAGAGCGAGACGGGCAAGACGGTGGAGGCCATCGCCGGCATCGCCCAGACCATCCGGCAGATCGATGCCAACACCTCGGCGGTGGCCGCCGCCGCCGAGCAGCAGGCGGCTGCCACGCAGGAGATCGGCCGCGCCGTGGCGGAGGCGGCGGCGGGCACGCGGAACGCCGCCGAGCACGCCGCCGGTGTCAGGAAGGGCTCCGAGCGGACCGGCACCGCCGCCGCGGAAGTGCGGACCGCCTCGGACGAACTGGCCCATCATGCGGAAGCGATGCGAAGCAAGGTGAACGGCTTCCTGGAGCGGATCCGCGCCGCCTGACCCGTGGTGGCTGGCTGGCGCAGCCCGCCGGCCGGCCGCCGCATGGCACAAGGCCAAGATCTGCGGGAATTTGGCCCACAAAGCCGGAAAGGTCCCGGCGACGATCCGAACAGGCGTGCTAAGGATGAGGAGCCGACCGCTCGCTTCCAGGGCCCCGGTGCTCGAATTTCCTCAGCCGCCCGCTCGCCCGGCTGCTGATCCGCAGCGGGGCGACCTTCCCGATCACGGCGGATCTGCTGCGCGGGCTTTACGTCCAGGTAGCGCCGAGGCCCTGGAGCGCGAGGGCGCCCGCAGCGACAGCCGCATCAGCCTGCTGACCGGCGTCTCCCGCAAGGAAATCCGGCGCTTCGGTTCGGCGGGGCGCGGCGACTGGTGATGGGTGCCTATGTCACCGTGATGGACGGGCAGCTGGCCCTCGGCACGCTGCGGGCACCCCTGGCCACCGGGCTGGCTGCCCCCCCAGGCGGCCCCCTGACGCACGAGGCCATGCGGCAGGGCGGGGCGAGCTTTTGGGTGGAGGCGCGGCGGTCTTCAGTCGCTCCCTCGCGCGTGCCGGCCGGGCGGTGACGATGCGGCGGTTCCTTCGAGTTCCGACAAAACCGCCTCAATCTGCGTCCGCAGGGCGGCGCGGCAGGCCCGGCGCGCCGGAATCCTGGCGACCTGCGAGGGGCGAGAACAATGTTGCCGCAACGCCCGGAGGTGGCCACCTGATACGGCCTGCTTATGGTGGGAAAAAATCCCACGGAGCCGGAAAGTGACCAGATGCGCCAGCGCCGGGTCGCCCCCGCCTCCCCAGCTTGCAGGTGGCAGGGGAGGCAGAGGAGCCTAGAGCACCCGCGACAGGAATTCCCGCGTCCGCGCCTCCCGCGGATCCGAGAGCACCGCGCGGGGCGCGCCGCGCTCGACCACCCGGCCGCCATCCATGAAGGTCAGCGCGTCGCCGACCTCGCGCGCGAAGGCCAGCTCGTGCGTGACCACCACCATCGTCATGCCTGAGCGCGCGAGATCCTTCATCACCGCCAGCACCTCGCCCACCAGTTCGGGATCGAGGGCGGAGGTCGGCTCGTCGAAGAGCATCAATTGCGGCTCCATCGCCAGCGCGCGGGCGATGGCCACGCGCTGCTGCTCGCCGCCCGAAAGCTGCGCCGGGTGCCGCGCGTGCTTGCCCGCCAGGCCGACCCGGTCGAGCAGCTGCATCGCCCGCGCCCGTGCCTGCTCCGCCGGGACCCGCAGCACCCGAACGGGCGCTTCCATGATGTTCTCCAGCGCCGTCATGTGCGGGAAGAGGTTGAAGTGCTGGAACACCATGCCGATGCGCTGGCGCATGCGCGCGACCTGCCGCTCCGGCAGTTCGTAGAGCTTGCCCTTGTGCTCGCGGTAGCCGACCAGCTCGCCGCCCACCCAGAGCCGCCCGCCATCGATGCGCTCCAGGTGGTTGATGCAAGAGAGCAGCGTGCTCTTGCCGGAGCCGGACGGGCCGATGATGCACATGACACTCCCGGCGGCGACGTCGAGGTCGATCTCGTGCAGCACCGGACGCCCGTTGTAGTGCTTGGTCAGGCCGCGGATGCGCACCATCGGCTCGCCCAGCACGGCGTGCTCGTTTCCGATGCTGTTCATGCGCCGTGCCTGTAGTGCCGTTCGAGGAAGTGCTGGCCGACCGAGAGCAGAGAGACGACGATCAGGTACCAGAGCGAGGCGACGATCAGTAGCGGGATGGTCTCGTAGGTGCGGGCGTAGATCAGCTGCGCCGTGTAGAGCAGGTCGGCGAGCGCGATGACGCTGACCAGGGAGGTGCCCTTCACCATCGAGATCACCTCGTTGCCGACGGGCGGGATGATCACCCGCATCGCCTGCGGGAAGACGATGCGGCGGAAGATCGTCGCCGGGCGCATGCCCAGCGCCATCGCCGCCCGCGTCTGCCCGCGCGGGACGGAGGTGATGCCGGCACGGATCACCTCCGCCGTATAGGCGGCCTGGGCGAGGCCGAGCCCCGCCAGCGCCGCCGTCAGCGGCGTGATCACCGCATTGGTGCTGGCGCTGTACAGCAGCGGGCCGAAGGGAACCCGCAGCTCGATCGAGGGGTAGAGGGCGCCGAAATTGTACCAGAAGATCAGCTGCACCAGCACCGGCACGCTGCGGAAGAACCAGATATAGAGCCAGGCGAGGCTCGATAGCAGCAGGTTCCGCGACAGCCGCATCACCGCCAGCGCCGTGCCCAGCACCAGGCCCATGGCCATGGCCGCGACGGTCAGCTCCAGCGTCAGCGCCAGGCCCGACAGGATCTGCCGGTTGAGCATGTATTCGGCCACCACCGGCCACTGGAAGCCCGGATTGGTGGCGATGCTGTGGAACACGCCGGCGGCGATCAGCAGCACCACGGCGGTCGCCGCCCAGGTCCAGGGATGGCGCAGCGGCACGACCTGCTGCGCGGGGGCCGCCGGCGCGGGCAGTTCTGAGGCGCTCTGGCTCATGCTCATTTCGGTGCGTTGGTCGGGTTCAGCGGCGCCTCCTTGATCGCGGCGTCCTGCAGGCCCCATTTGGCGACGATCTTGCCGTAGGTGCCGTCGGCGATGAGGTGGTTGACCGCCGCCTGCAGCGGCTTCGCCAGCTCCGAGCCCTTCGGCAGGGCCATGCCGATATAGCTGGTGTCGGTGTAGTGGCCGACCACCTTGGCCCGCCCCTTGGTCTGCGCGACGAAATAGCTGACAGCGGTGGAGCCGAGCCAGAAGAGGTCGGCGCGGCCGCTCATCATCGCCTCCGCCGCGCCGTTGCCGTCATTGAAGGCGAGCGCGTTGATCGGCTTCTTGCCGGCGGCGGCGCATTTCGGCTGGTGCTCCTCGGCGAAGACCATCTCGCGCGAGCCGCGGGTGGTGGCCACTGTCCGCCCGCAGAGGTCGTCGAGGCTCTCGACTTTGATCGGGTTCTCCGCCTTGGCGGCGAAGAGCTCGTTGCCGGTCAGCGTGCCGATCATGTCCACCACCTTCTCGCGCACCACCGTCACGCCCATCTGGCCGGTGGCGGCATCGAAGCGCTTCGCCTGTAGGCCAGGGATCAGCGAGTCGAAGGTGGTCGGCCGCAATTCCAGTCCCAGGCCCAGCGCCTGGGTGGCGGCATGGAGGATGTCGATCTCCCAGCCGGTGATCTCGCCCTCGGCGTCGCGGAAGTCGTCGGGCGGCGAGCCGAGCGCCACCGCCACGGTGAGGGTCTTGGGCGCGGAGGCGGGCAGTAGCTTCACCAGCTCCGGCTGCGGCGTCTCGGCCAGCGCAGGGTCGGGGGCGGCGCGGGCGGCCGCCGGCGCCAGCGCGCCGGCGAGCGCGAAGGCCAGGGCCGGGGCGATGGCGGCGCGCAGTCCGTGGAAGAGATTGGGCATGGCGTCAGGCTCCGGCGGGGACGGGGGCGGGGGGCGCGGCGACCGCGCCGCGGCTGCGGAAAGCTGGCCGCGGCAGGCCGAGGCTGCCGCGCAGCGTGCCGTCGCCCTCGTAGTCGCTGCGCGCCAGGCCGCGCCGCTGCAACTCCGGCACCAGCCATTCGAAGGCCTCGATGGCGGGCTCGGGCAGGAAGGCGGGCATGATGTTCCAGCCATCGCAGGCGCCGTTCTCGAACCAGTCCTGCATCACATCGGCGACCTCGGCGGGGGTGCCGACGACGACATTGTGGCCGGAGGCGCCGGCCTGGATCTGGTAGAGCTCACGGATGGTCATGCCGGGCTGGCGGCCGAGGCGGATCAGCGCCTCGTGCCCGCTCTTGACGGCATTGCTGCGCGCCAGCGGCTCCGGCAGGGGGCCATCGGGGTCCAGGCCGGAAAGGTCGCCATAGGTTTCCGCCAGCATCGGTAGGCCGAGGCAGGGATGCACCAGCTCCTGCAACTGGTCGAAGCGGTCCTGCGCCTCCTGCCGGGTGCGGCCGAGGACCGGCAGGACGCCCGGCATCACCAGCATCTGGGCGGGGTCGCGCCCGGCGGCGGCGCCATGCTCCTTGACGCTGGCATAGAAGGCGCTCGCGCTCTCCCGCGTCTTCTGCGCGGTGTAGATCAGGTCGGCGATGCGCGCCCCGAGGCCCTGCCCGGGGCCGGAGGAGCCGGCCTGAGCGATCACCGGGTAGCCCTGGATCGGCCGCGCCACGTTCAGCGGGCCCTTCACCGAGAAATGGCGCCCGCGATGGTTCAGGTTGTGCAGCTTGGCCGGGTCGAAGTAATGGCCGCTCGCCTTGTCGCGGATGAAGGCGTCGTCCTCCCAGCTGTCCCACAGGCCGAAGACGACATCGACGAATTCCTGCGCGCGCTCGTAGCGGCGGTCATGCTCCAGCAGGCGCTCGGCACCGAAATTGTGCGCCTCCTGCTCGCTCCAGGAGGTGACGACATTCCAGCCCACGCGCCCGCGGGTGACGTAGTCGAGCGAGGCGAATTTGCGCGCGATATGGTAGGGCTCGTTGAAGGTGGTCGAGGCGCTGGCGACGAAGCCCAGGTGCTCAGTGACGGCACCCAGCGCGCCGATCAGCGTCAGCGGCTCGAAGACGTCGATGCGCGCGTTGTAGGAAAGCTCCTCGTCGCTCTTGGCCGAGTGGCGCACGGCGATGCCGTCGGCCCAGAACATGAAGTTGAAGCAGGCCCGCTCGGCGGCCTGCGCCATCCGCATCCAGAGGCGGATGTCCATGCAGGCATCGGTGCGCGCCTGCGGCATGCGCCAGCCGGCGGCATGCGCGCCATTGGCGACGATGTTCAGCCCGAGCCGCATCCGGCGAGAAACGGCCATCGTCATGCCTGCCCGGCTGCGCCAGCGGCGGCATGTGGCGTTATGCGACGTGATCTCATGGCATCCCGACCTTGCTGGTGGTGACGCCGCGCGGCTGGGTTCCTGTCCCGGAACGAACGGTGGCAGGGCGTGACAAGGGCGTCAAAGCACTTATTCTCCCGAGTTCATTCCCGGAGGTTATGGGCGGCATGAACCTGCGGCAGTGCGAGGTCTTCCGCGCGGTGATGGAGGCCGGCAGCGTCACGGCCGCCGCCGAGCGGCTGCATGTGAGCCAGCCGGCGGTCAGCAAGATGCTCGGCCTGCTCGAGCGCGATCTCGGCTTCCGCGTTTTCCTGCGCGAGCGACAGCGGCTGGTGCCCACGCCGGAGGCGCAGGCGCTCTATTCCGAGATACGGCGCGCCTTCGTCGGGCTGGACTACCTGACGCGCTTCGCCGGGGACCTGCGGGACATGCGCCAGGGCCATCTGGCCGTCGCGGCGAGCCATGCGGTGAGCAGCGAGCACATGCCGGGCATTGTCGCCGCCTTCCTGCGCCGCCATCCCGGGCTTTCCGTCTCGTTGCAGGCCATGGACAGCCCCGGCGTCGCCCAGGCGGTGGAGACCGGGCGGGTGGACCTGGGCCTGGCGCAGTTCGAGACGCCCGCCACGGCGCTGCGGCGGGAGCGGCTCTGCGCCATGGAGGCGGTCTGCGTCATGCCACCGGGCCATGCGCTGGCGCGCCGCCGCGTCATTCGCCCGGCCGATCTGCACGGGCAGGATTTCGTCGCGCTGGCCGCCGTCAACCGGTTGCGCACCCGGCTGGAGGCGCTGCTGGAGGAGCATGGGGCGGCGCCGCGCATCCGGGTGGACACGCCACTGGCGAGCACGGCCTGCGGCCTGGTGGCGCAGGGCGTCGGGATCTGCGTGCTCGACCGGCTGAGTGCCGAGGCGAACCTGCGCCACCGCCTCGTCCTGCGCCCGCTGCGGCCGGGTCTTTCCGAGGAACTGCTGCTGCTTCTGCCGGCGCGCGGCCCGCTGTCCAATGTCGCGGCCGCCTTCGCACAGGCGCTGCGGGAACGGTATACCGAGGAGGCCGGCGCCGCCGTGGAACCGCCGCCCCGGCGGCGCGGCGCGCCGGCCAGGGGCTGAAGGGCGGCTGAAGGGCGGCCGGCCCGCGCCTCAGCGCGGGTGGGCCCGCATCGCCGAGGTCATTTCCGAGCTGCCGCTGTCGCCGACCTCGTAGCGGATGCTGTCCTTCGAGGCGAGCAGAACCGGCGCGGAGAAAAGCGGGATCAGCGCGCGGGCCTCGATGGCGCGCCGGCCGGCGGCGCGCAGCAAGGCGCGTCGCTTCTCGGGGTCGTGCTCGGTCAGCGCGGCCTCGATCTCGCGGTCCGCCGCGGCGTCCGACCAACCTGAGCGGTTGCTGGCGCCGAGCTTCTTCGCGCGGTCATAGCTGTGGAACAGATTGTTGAGCACGTAGCCGGCATCGCCCTGGGTGTTGCTCCAGGCCCCCAGGAAGAGGGGCGTGGGATTGCTGCCTGCCTTCACCCGGCTGAAATAGACATTGGCGGGCACCGCCTGCACCGCGGCCTGGATGCCGATCCGCGCCAGCATCTGCCCCAGCGCCTGGCAGACCGCGGCATCGGCGACATAGCGGTTGTTGGTGCAGAAAAGGCTGGTGCTGAAGCCGTCCGGGTAGCCGGCCTCGGCCAGCAGCTTCCTCGCCTCCTCGGAGGCGAAGGGATCGGGCGTGGCCTCCTCGACATAGCCGTTCATGCCGGGCACGCCGATCTGGCTGGCGATGCGGCCGTGGCCCAGCAGCAGGCTCTTCAGCATGCCCTGGCGGTTGGCCGCCAGCGAGATGGCCTTGCGCACGCGCGGATCGGTCAGCGGGCTGCGGCCCTCCACCATCTCCACCTTCGGGTCGAGGTTCACGCCCAGGAACATCACGCGCGACGAATTGCCACTATGGACCGTGATGCCGGGGGTGGCGGCGAGGCGGGCCAGGTCCTGCAGCGGGACGAACTCAATCAGGTCCACATCGCCGGCCAGCAGGGCGGCGCTGCGCGCGCCGTCATTGGGCAGGACGTGGAACTCCACCTTCTCCCAGTCCGGCTTCTGGCCCCAGTAGCCCTCGAAGCGCCGCAGCACGAGACGCTCGCGGCCCTGCACCTCGACCAGCCGATAGGGCCCGGTGCCGATGGCCGCGCGGCCCTGGTTGAAATCCTCCGGGCTTTTGCCCTCGGCGACGCGCTTCGAGACGATCGAGAGCTTCGCGAGCTGGTTCGGCAGCATCGGCACGAAGCCGGCGGTGATGAGATCGACGGTGTGGTCATCGACCTTGCGCACCTCGGTGACGCCGAGCAGCGCGCCGGTATAGGGGGCGGGGTTGTTCGGAATGTTCGGCACGCGGTTCAGGCTGAACACCACGTCATCAGCGGTGAAGGGCGTGCCGTCATGGAAGGTGACGCCCTGGCGCAGCGTGAAGCGCCAGGTGTGGTCGCCGTCCGAGGTCCAGGCGGTCGCCAGGTCCGGCACCAGCTGGCCCTTCTCGTTCACATCCAGCAGCGCGCCGTAGATGTGCTGGTTGTAGGCGATGTTGGAATCGAGCAGCAGGAAATGCGGGTCGAGCGTCGGCGTGCCGAGCGTGCCGAGGCGCAGCTCCGCCGCGCGCGAGGCGGCCGGCATGGCAAGGCCGATGACGAGGAGAGTCGCCGCGGCGTACCGGGCCCATCGCGAAGCTGATCGGGTCAACATGGCTGTCCATCCTGATGAAAGCTGCCGGTGCGGCCGTGCCTGCGTTTCTGCCGAAGCGTCTCGCGCCCTTCGTTGAAGGTCCAAGACGATTCCGGGCGGTCGCCATAAGGGCGCGTTATATTGTGGGGGCGATGGCCCGCTTCTCCGGGAGGCGCTGCCTCCCGGACCCTCCGCCAGGAACCTGAGGTTCCTGGACCTCCCCAACTTGTCGCGGGGTCCCGGGAAGCAGAGCCTCCCAGGCGCCCCCCTTATGACGCGGCGAAGCGGGCGATATGGAAAGGCTCGATCGGCACGCCGGCGGTGCCGGTGGCGATCAGCTCGGCCATGGTGGCGCCGACGCCCGGGCCAAGCTGGAAGCCATGCCCGCAGAAGCCGAAGGCGTAGAACAAGCCGGGCCACCGGCCGCTCGGGCCCATGACGGGGATGTCGTCCCGCATATAGCCTTCCACCCCGCTCCAGGTGCGGATGACGCGGAGCTGCCCGATGGCGGGAAGTAGCGCGCGCAGGTGGCGCATCTGCCGCAGCGTGTTCAGCGGGTCCAGTCGGGCGCGCTTGGTGTCGAGCGAAGCCTCGCTGCGGTGGCCGCCGCCGAAGACGATGTTGCCGCGTGCCACCTGACGGAGATAGACGCCCTCCTCCGTGACGCTGGAATGGATGCCCATGACCTGCGGCACGCGATAGGCGGCCGGCTCGGTGACACCCATCTGCGGCCCGCGCGCGACCAGCGGCACGTCCTCGCCCAGCGCCGCCGCCAGACGCTGGCCCCAGGCGCCGGCCGAGATCTGCACCATGGGCGCGCGGAACCGTCCGGCACGGGTCTCCACCGTGAAGTCCTCGGCGCCGCGCGCGATCTCCAGCACCTCCGCATTCTCCACCACCACCGCGCCGGCCCGGCGGGCGGCACGGGCGAAGGCGGGGGCGGCGAGGCGCGGATTGGCGTGGCCGTCCTCCGGCGAATAGGAGGCCATGACGGCATCGGGCGAGAGGAAGGGGAAACGCTCGCGCAGCGCGTTGCGGCTGATGAGCTCCAGCGAAAGGCCATAGGGGCGGGCGTCGCGCGCGTAGGTCTCCATCCGCCCGACCTCCTCCGGCCGGAAGCAGACGCGCAGATGCCCGGTCGCCAGGAACTCGACATCCTCGTCGATCAACTCGGGCAACTGGCCCCAGAGCGCGCGCGAGCGGTTGGCCAGCGGCAGCTGCGGCAGGAAGCGGCCCTGCCGGCGGATATTGCCGAAGCTGGCGACCGTCGCGGCCTGACCGACGAGATCGCGCTCCAGCAGGATCACCGACAGGCCGTGCCGGCGCAGGAAGAAAGCCGTCGCGCTGCCCATCAGCCCGCCGCCGATAACAATGACGTCGGCGACGCGGCCGGCATCCTCCCGGCTCATGCCTCGATCTCCAGCGTCAGGGGCAGGGGCTTCACCGGTGCGGCGCCGCGCAGGCGTCCGACCTCCTCCAGCGGCACGCCGCGTGCCGCGGCGACCACCTCGGCCGCCGCCAGCCCGCAGATCCGCCCCTGGCAGCGCCCCATGCCGACCCGGCTGAAGGACTTGGCGCGGTTCACCTCCGGCGCGCCGCCCTCCGTCACGCTGCGGCGCAGATCGCCAGCGGTGATGGTCTCGCAGCGGCAGATGACCGTCTCGTCCGGCAGGACGGCGGCCTGTTGCGCCGGCCAGGGAAAACCCGTCTCCAGCCCGCGCCGGAAGCGCGACATCGGACGCAGGGCGCGGCGCAATTCCGCGATCTCGCTCTCCGGCACCGGTTGGCCCAGGTCGCGCAGGGCGGCGCAGGCGGCGAGACGCCCGGCCAGCTCGGCCGCGTCGGCGCCCCGGATCATGGCGCCATCGCCGGCCAGGTAGATGCCGGGCACGCTGCTGCGGCCATCCTCGTCCAACGCGGGCAGCCATTGGCGCGAGACCGGGTCGAAGGCGAAGTTCACCTTCGCCAGATCCGCGAGCTGCGTCTCCGAGCGCAGGCCATAGCCGATGCCGACGGCATCCGCCGCGTAGCGCTGTTCCCGGCCGCCCTGCTCGACCACCACGGCGGAGACCCGATCCTCCCCCTCGATGCGGAGCGGCCGGACGCCGCTGCGCAGGGGGATGCCGCGCCGCCGCAGCCAGGCGATGTAGCGCATCCCCTGCGCCAGCACGGCTGGCCGGGCGGCGAGGCGAGGGAGGGCGGCGAGCCGGCGATGGGCCGGGCTGGTGTCCAGCACCGCCGCCACCTCGGCGCCGGCCTTGGCGTATTGCCAGGCCACCAGATAAAGGAGCGGCCCGGTGCCGAGGAACACGCAGCGCCGGCCGATGGCGCAGGCCTGCGCCTTCAGCGCGACCTGCGCGCCGCCGAGGCTGTAGACACCGGGGAGCGTCCAGCCCGGCACCGGCATGACCCGGTCGGTCGCGCCGGCGCAGAGGATGAGCGCGGCATAGGGCAGGCGCCGCACGCGGTCGCCGCACTGGGTCAGCAGGGCGCCGCCCTCCACCGCCCAGGCCAGCGTGCCGGGCCGGTAGTCCAGCCTGGCGACCAGCGCATCGGCGGCGGTGTGCAGCGCCGTGGCCTTGGCCGCCTCGGAGCCGTAGAGCGCGCTGGCGGGGCGGGTGAAGCCCTCGGGCTGGCGGCGATAGATCTGGCCGCCATTGCGCTCTCCCTCCTCCACTAGGATCGGGCGCAGGCCGGCGGCGATCAGGCGCTCGGCGGCGCGGATGCCGGCCGGCCCCGCCCCCACCACGATCACGGGTGCTTCGGCCATGGAACCTCCTGGGTCACGATCCGCATCGCCGGGGCGACCGGGGTGGAGCAGGCGCGCAGCCGCTCCCCCGTCTCAGTCCAGACCCAGCAGTCCTGGCAGGCGCCCATCAGGCAGAAGCCGGCGCGCGGGCCATCGCCGAACTCGCTCCGCCGCAGCGCGGCGCCGGCGGTGAGCAGCGCCACCAGCAGCGTATCGCCCTCCAGCGCCTCGACCTCGGACCCGTCCACCGAGATCCGCACCGTTCGACGCCCCGCCTCGGCGAGGCGGTGGAACAACCCCGCCATGGTTACCTGCCCCCTGTATCGCGGCTCAGCCTTTACCTGCGCCGGGGCGCTGTCCAATCGGCTTTGAGCTTGCTTTCATAAGCCGGACCTATGGCGAAGGGATGGGCAGCGATGAATGCGAGGCAGATCGAGGTGTTCCGCACCATCATGCATTGCGGCACGCTGACCGCCGCGGCGCAGGCGCTCAATGTGTCGCAGCCGGCGCTGAGCCAATTGCTGCTGCATGCGGAGGACCAGCTCGGCTTCCGTCTCTTCGAGCGGCTGCATGGGCGGCTGACACCCACCCCGGAGGCGATGCAGCTCTTTCCCGAGGCCGAGCGCCTGCATCGCGATCTGGAGGGCTTCCGCCGCTTCGCTGCCGACCTGCGGCAGGGCCGGGCGGGCACGCTGCGGCTCGCCGCCTCGGCGCCGGCGGCGCTCTCCTTCGTGCCCGGCGCGCTGGCGGCCTTCCGGGCCGCCTGCCCGGGTGTGCGCGTCATCTCCTATGTCGTGCCGCTCGCCGTGGTCGCCTCGATGCTCGACAAGGGCGAGGCGGATCTCGGCGTCGCCATGACCGACACGCCGCAGCCGATGCTGCAGATCGAACAGATCGGGCAGAGCGAACTGCTCTGCCTCCTGCCGGCCGGGCATCCCCTGACGGCGCGCGAGGCGGTCGGCCCCGCTGACCTCGATGGCGAGACGTTGATCTCCTACCGCGCCGACAACCTGCCGGGCCTGCTGCTGGGGCAGGCCTTCGCACAGGCCGGCATCGCCTACCAGCCCCAGGTGGAGATCGACGTCTCGATCGCGGCGCTGAGCTTCGTACAGCAGGGGCTGGGCGTGGCCCTGGTGGACGCGCTGGTGCCCTGGAGCAGCTTCCCTGGTCTCGTCGTGCGGCCGCTGCGGCCGCGGCAGGCGCTGCCGATCTCTCTGCTGGTGAGCACCCGCCGCCCGCTGTCGCGAACGCAGGAGGTGCTGCGCCAGCAATTGCGCGCCGCCATGCAGGGCCATGCCGCCGCCGTCCGCGAAGGGCAGGCGGGCGGGAAGACGGGCGCGGCCACCTGAGCACAGTGGCATAAGGCCGGCTTATCTCCGCCGCTGAACTCCGTCTTGGATTTCCGTCGCGCCTGCCGGAACACTGCCGGCAGGTCCGCAACAGGGTTTCATGGCATGAGCTGGCGCATCGGCGTGGATATCGGCGGGACATTCATCGACTTCTGCGCGCTGGACGAAGCCACGCGGCAAATGCACACGCTGAAGGTGCTGACCACGCCCGAAGAGCCGGGCCGCGAGGTGATGGAAGGCATCGCCCTGCTGCAGCAGCGCTGCGGCATGGACCCCGCCGCCGTCACCAGCTTCGTCCATGGCACCACGGTCGGCATCAACACCGTCATCCAACGCAAGGGCGCCGATCTGGCGCTGCTGACCAATGCCGGCTTCGAAGACGTGATCGAACTGGCGCGGCTGCGCATGCCGGAGATGTACAGCCTGTTCTGCGCCCGCCCGGAGCAGCTCATCCCGCGCGACCGCGTCTTCGGCGTCGGCGGCCGCATCCTGGCCGATGGGGAGGAGGCCGAGCCGCTGGACGAGGAGGGCATCCGCGCGGCGCTGGCGCTGGCCCGGCGGCGCGGCGCGCGGGGCGTCATCATCGCCTTCCTGCACGCCTACCGGAACCAGGCGCATGAGCAGGCCGCCAAGGCCATCGTGCAGCGCGAGGCGCCGGACCTCTTCGTCTTCTGCTCGGCCGAGATCTGGCCGGTGATCCGCGAATACGAGCGCACCACGACGGCAATCCTGAACGGCTACGTGCATCCGCGCGTCGATGCCTATCTGCATTCGCTGGAGCGGGCGCTGCGCGGGCGCGGGGTCACGGCGCCGCCGATGATCACCAAGTCCAATGGCGGCATGATGAACGTCGCCATGGGGCGAACGGCCTGCGTCAGCATGCTGCTCTCGGGCACCGCCTCGGGCGTGATGGGCGCCGCCTTCCTGACGCGGCAGGCCGGCGTGCCGAATGCACTGACGCTCGACATCGGCGGCACCAGCGCCGATGTCGCGCTGATCGTCGACGGGCAGCCGCAATTCGGCACCGGCGAACTGATCGGCGAGTTCCCGCTCTATGTGCCCAGCGTCTCCGTGACCTCGATCGGCGATGGCGGCGGCTCGATCGCCTCGGTGGACGGCTTCGGCATGCTGAAGGTGGGGCCGGAGAGCGCTGGCTCGGTGCCCGGCCCGGCCTGCTACGGGCGCGGCGGCGAGCGCGCCACCATCACCGACGCCATGGCGGTCTGCGGCTTCCTCGGCCACGCGCCGCTCGCCTACCACTCGGTCAGCATGGACCGGGAGAAGGCCGAGGCCGCCGTCGGCAAGCTTGCCGCGCAGCTTGGGCGTGGGCTGCACGAGACGGCGGAGGCGATCATCCAGGTCTCCATCTCCTCCATGTTCGCCGAGGTGAACAAGCTTGTCGCCCGCTACGGCGTCGATCCCGGCGACTTCACCCTGGTGCCCTTCGGCGGGGCCGGCCCGATGATGGGCTGCCTGCTGGCGCGCGAGCTGGGCATGCGGCACGTCATGGTGCCGCGCCGGCCCGGCGTGGTGAGCGCGCTGGGCGGGCTGGTGGCCGAGGTGAAGAACGACTTCATCCGCACCCTGTTCCTTGATGTCGGGGAGGCATCGCTGGCGGCCCTGCGCGCCGCGCTCGCGGCGCTGCGCGAGGAGGCCGAGCACTGGCTGCGGGCCGAGCAGGGCTTCGCCGGCGCGGCGGTGGCGAGCCTTTCCGCCGACATGCGCTATCGCGGCCAGTCCTTCGAGATCGAGGCGGTGCTGGAGGAGGACTGGATTCTGTACGGGGATCTAGAGGCGATCCGCCAGGCCTTCCACCAGCGTCATGCCGCGATCTACGCCTTTGCCGACGAGGCGGCGCCGGTGCAGCTGGTGAACCTCCGCATGATCATCGCCGGCGCCACCGAGCCGCCGGACTTCCCGGTGCAGGAGCCCGTCACCGGCGCGCCGGAGCCGGAGCGGGTGGTCGAGGTCTGGCATGACGGCGCGATGCGCAGCATGCCGCTCTTCCTGCGCGAGGCGCTGCGGCACGGGCACCGCTTCCGCGGACCCGCGGTGGTGGCGCAGGAGGACAGCACCGTCTGCATTCCCGCCGGCTATGCCGGCCGCATCGACGCGCATGGCAATCTGCACCTGCAGGCCGAGGGTTGAGAGAGATGGACAAGGTCACGCTGCAGGTCTTCGCCAACCATGCCCGCGCGGCGGCGGAGAACATGGCCTACACGCTGTACCGCACGGCGCATTCCACCTTCGTCAAGGAGACGGAGGATTTCACCATCCAGATCCTCGACCCGAGCGGCCAGGTCTGCGCCGTGCCGATGGATCTCGGCGCGACCTGGTATGTCGGGCTGAACTACGGCCCCGCCATCGGCATGATCGACGGCTACGCGCCCGGCGATATCGGCGCCACCAATGACCCTTACAGCGGCTTCCTGGCGACGCACGCGCCCGACCTGCACATGTGGAAGCCGATCTTCTGGGAAGGTGAGATCCTCGCCTATGCCAGCGGCCATATCCACAACACCGACATGGGCGGCGCCGTCCCCGCCAGCCTGTCGCGGACACTCACCGAGATCCACCAGGAAGGCGTGCGCATCCCGCCGCTGAAGATGTACCGCGAGGGCGTGCTGAACGAGGAAGCGCTCCGCATCATGCTGCTCAACGTGCGCAAGCCGGAGCAGAACCTGGGCGACCTCAAGGCCTTTGTCGGCGCGCTCAACACCGGCGAGCGCAAGATCCTCGACATGGTGCGGAAATTCGGCGTCGAGGGCTTCCGCCAGGGCCAGGCTGGGCTGCTGGACTATGCCGAGCACCAGGCGCGCGAGATCCTGCGCTCCATCCCCGACGGCGAGTATTTCTTCTGTGACTACACCGACGAGGATTCCGCCGGCGGCAATCCCTGCCGCCTGGCGCTGACGCTGAAGATCCAGGGCGAGAGCGCGGTGCTGGACTTCACCGGCACCGACCCGCAGCTCACCTCCGCGCTGAACGTGCCGACGGGCGGGGCGCCCCGCCACACGCTGCTGCTGGTCGGCGTCTACTACGTGCTCTACACGCTGAACCCGCAGATCCTGCTCAATGCCGGGCTGATCCGGCCCTTCACCTGCATCACGCCCGAAGGCACGGTGCTGAACCCGAGCTTCCCCGCCGCGGTCGGCATGCGCTCGCTGACCTGCGCGCGGCTGCGCTCGCTGATCTTCGGCGCCTTCAGCCTGGCGATCCCCGAGCGCATGCCGGCGGCGCCGGCCGGCACCAGCTCCATCATGAACGTCCGCACGGTGGACAACCGCACGCGGGAGACGGTGCTGGCGGCGGTGAACCCGGTGGTGGGCGGCGCCGGCGGCATGCCGCATCGCGACGGCACCAATGGCTCCGGCGCCGATGGCGCCTACCTGAAGAACACGCCGATCGAGATCACCGAGACGGAAGTGCCGATCCAGTTCCTGCGCTACGGCCTGATGCCGGATTCCGGTGGCGCCGGGCGCTGGCGCGGCGGCCTGGCCTCGGTGCTGGAGTTCAAGGTCTTCTCGCCCGCCACCCACATCACCGCGCGCAACCGCGACCGCTGCCGCTTCCGCCCCTGGGGCACGCTGGGCGGCCATAGCGGCAAGCCCTCCGACTTTCTGCTGAACCCGGGCACGCCGCGCGAGCGCATCCTGGGCAATACCGATATCGTCACCATGGACCCGGGCGAGGTGCTGCACATCCACTCCCCCGGCGGTGGCGGCCGTGGCAGCCCGCTGGAGCGCGAGCCGGAGCGGGTGCTGCAGGATGTGCGCCGCGGCTATGTCTCCGTGGCGGCGGCGGAGACCGACTATGGCGTGGTGATCCAGGACGACGTGGTGGACATGCCGGCCACCGCGGCCCGCCGCGCCCTGCTGCGGCGGGACGAGCGCGGCGAACACTTCCATTTCGGCCCGGAGCGCGAGGCCTTCGAGCGGATCTGGACGCGCGAGGCCTACGCCGCGATGACCGAGGTGATCGCCGCCCTGCCGGTGCACTGGCGCTTCTTCATGAAGGCACGGCTCTTCGAGATGGTGCCAGCCCTGGCGGCCGAGGCGGTCGAGAACCCCGTCCGGGAGGCAGTTGCCCGGCTGCGGCAAGCCTATCCCGGGATGTTCGCCGCGGAGGCTCGCTGAGCCGAGCATCTCCCTTTCCGTGTGGTGTGCCGCCCGGCCTGGCCGTCACGCCGTGCCGGCGCTGGCCGCCTCCGCCCAGGCCAGGTGTCCGCCGCAGGCGGGGCACAGCGTGATGCCGTAGCGCTCACAGACGCAAAGTTCGCCGCCGCAATAGCAATCCACCTCGCCGGTATTGCAGCAGGTGGCACACCAGAGCGGCCCCGAAGCAGGGTTTCCCTGGCCCAGGGAACTGGCGAGGCGGGAAGCGCACGGCTCGGCCGGGCCACGAGGCTCCTTTTCCGCGCTGTCATGCGCGGGGGTGCCAAGCCTGCGGCGGTAATTCCGGCCTCCCACCATCTCTCCTCCGAATTCTTTCGTGACATGCGCCGCGACGGCATTCTAGGCGCCGTGGAAGGCTTCCCCACGCACTCATCCGGGGTATTCCGCTGTGGCTATCCAGGCCCTGCCGCCCTCCCCCCAGTGGCAGAGGAAGGGCGCTCACAAAGCGTGCCGGGTCCTTGGTCCTACATCGGGCCAGGCGGCAAGGGCGAGCCGTCGATCAGGCGCGAATAGCGGAAGGGCGTCGGATCGACGATGGGCGTGTCGCCGGCCACCAGGTCGGCGGCCAATCGCCCGGCGCCGGGTCCGATGCCGAAGCCATGCCCGCTGAAGCCGGTGGAGAGGAAGAAGCCCGGCATCTCGGGCACCGGTGAGATCACCGGCACCGCATCGGGCATGTTGTCGATCCAGCCGCCCCAGGCATGGGCCATGCGGATGCCGGCGAGGGCGGGGTAGGCGGCCACGAGCTGTTTCAGCGCCTCGCCCACCACCGAGGTATCGGGCGCCGGGTCCAGCACGCGGATGCGCTCGAAGGGTGAGGGACCGTCGAGACTCCAGCGCCCCAGCGTCTCCGGTCCCTCGACGAAGGAGCGGCCGAGCCGGATCTTCACCCCGCCCGCGCGGCGCTTGGCGAAGATCGGCCAGAATTTGCGAGCGTAGCGCAGCCCCTGTGGTGTCAGCTCCAGCCGGCCACGGCCGCGGATCGAGACAGTATAGCCGCCATCCAGCCGCCGCCGGATCACGAAGGTCGGCGTGGACAGGCCGCCGGCGGTGACCTCGGGCGCCTCGGTGGTGGAGAAGACGGTGGAGCGAACCCCCGCC